>NPIG01000428.1_pt1 | contig 35198 bp, 37 predicted proteins | sample 8637441 | NCBI WGS metagenome assembly NPIG01 (sample SAMN07420675, study PRJNA396082) | bioreactor metagenome | isolation source: sample BR6 brine-fed electro-methanogenic bioreactor BR | place: Japan: Kochi | collected 2016-06-14
CTGGTCACCCCGCAGGCGGCCAACAAGACCATGGGCCAGGGCGGCTTCCAGGAGGTCGAGCAGATGGCGCTGTTCCAGGACATGGTCGCCTATCAGGAAGAGGTGCGCGACCCCTCGCGCGTGGCCGAGGTGCTGAACCGGGTGATCCTGCAGGCGCGGCGGCACTCGGCGCCGGCACAGATCAACATGCCGCGCGACTTCTGGACCCAGGTGATCGACATCGATCTGCCCGAGGTGGTCGAATTCGAGCGCCCCGGCGGCGGCGAGGAGGCCCTTGAAAAGGCGGCGGAATTGCTCTCCGGGGCCAAATTCCCGGTGATCCTGAACGGCGCCGGGGTGGTGCTGGCGGGTGCGATCCCCGACACCATCCGGCTTGCCGAGCGGCTCGATGCGCCGGTCTGCGTCGGCTATCAGCACAACGACGCCTTCCCCGGCTCGCACCCGCTGTTTGCCGGGCCGCTGGGCTACAACGGGTCGAAGGCGGGGATGGAGCTGATCTCCCGCGCCGATGTTGTGCTTTGCCTCGGCACCCGTCTGAACCCGTTCTCGACCCTGCCGGGCTATGGCATCGATTACTGGCCCAAGGAGGCGAAGATTATCCAGGTCGATATCAACCCCGACCGGATCGGCCTGACCAAGACCATCAGCGTCGGCATCGTCGGCGACGCCAAGAAGGTGGCGAATTCGATCCTCGACAAGCTGTCCGACGACGCGGGCGACGCAGGCCGCGCCGACCGACAGGCATTGATCGCGCAGACCAAGTCGCAATGGGCCCAGCAACTGGCCGCGATGGACCACGAGGATGACGACCCGGGCACCAGCTGGAACAGCCGCGCCCGCGACGCCAAGCCCAACTGGATGAGCCCGCGCATGGCCTGGCGCGCGATCCAGGCCGCCCTGCCGCGCGAGGCGATCATCAGCAGCGACATCGGCAACAACTGCGCCATCGGCAATGCCTATCCCAGTTTCGAGGCGGGGCGGAAATATCTCGCCCCCGGCCTGTTCGGCCCCTGCGGTTATGGGCTGCCGTCGATCATCGGCGCCAAGATCGGCTGCCCCGGTACACCGGTGGTGGGCTTTTCCGGCGACGGCGCCTTTGGCATCGCGGTGACGGAATTGACCGCGATCGGGCGCAGCGAGTGGCCGGCGATCACCATGGTGGTGTTCCGCAACTATCAATGGGGCGCGGAGAAGCGCAACTCGACCCTGTGGTATGACGACAATTTCGTCGGCACCGAGCTGGACGAGGGCGTGAGCTATGCCGGGATCGCCAGTGCCTGCGGGCTCAAGGGCGTGCAGGCGCGCACGATGGAGGAGCTGACCGCGGCGCTGAGACAGGCGATCACCGACCAGATGCAGACCGGCAAGACCACGCTGATCGAGGCGCTGATCAACCAGGAACTGGGCGAACCGTTCCGCCGCGACGCGATGAAGAAACCGGTCGCGGTGGCCGGCATCGACCCGGCCGACATGCGCCCGCAAAGGGTCTGACCGGATCGGCTCCGGCGCCCGCGCCCGCCCGTTCCTGCGCCGGCTTGCAGGCGATGCTGCCCGATCAGGCCCACGCCCCGCTATGACGGGCCGGAACCGCGCGCCTGTGTGCCGATGGGCGGCGCGGTGATAACGTCCTCCGAAAGGGCACCTGAAAAAGACAGGATTTCGATTTCCCGAAAGAAATCGGAAAATTGTCGCAAGACCGGGATTTCTGCACTAGCGTTTCCGGAAAACGGGGAAGTTGAGGTATGAGCCACCGCCAGCCGGATCTGGAGCTGTCGCCGCGCGTCTCGGACGAGGTCCGCAAGACCACCTGCTACATGTGCGCCTGCCGCTGCGGCATCAACGTGCACGTGAAGCAGGGCCCCGATGGAACAAGCCGGGTCGCTTATATCGAGGGCAACCGCGACCACCCAGTGAACAAGGGCGTGCTCTGCGCCAAGGGATCGGCGGGGATCATGCAGGTGAACGCGCCGTCGCGGCTGCGGGCGCCGCTGAAACGGGTGGGGCCGCGCGGCTCGGGCCAATTCGAGGAAATCTCCTGGGACGAGGCGCTGGAGATCGCCGCCGGCTGGCTGAAGCCGCTGCGCGAGGAAAACCCCGAAAAGCTGGCCTTTTTCACCGGGCGCGATCAGAGCCAGAGCTTCACCGGCTGGTGGGCGCAGCAGTTTGGCACGCCGAACTATGCCGCGCATGGCGGCTTCTGCTCGGTGAACATGGCCACCGCTGGGATCTACACCATGGGTGGCGCGTTCTGGGAATTCGGCCAGCCGGATTGGGATCACACCAAGCTCTTCCTGCTGTTCGGGGTGGCCGAGGATCACGACAGCAACCCGATCAAGATGGGCATCGGCAAGATCAAGGCGCGCGGGGCGCGGGTGATCGGGGTGAACCCGGTGCGCACCGGCTATAACGCGGTGGCCGACGATTGGGTCGGGATCACGCCGGGAACCGATGGCCTCTTCATCCTGTCGCTGATCCATGTGCTGATGACAGCGGGCAAGATCGACCTCGATTACCTGGCCCGTTACACCAACGCGCCCTGCCTGGTGGCCGAGGCGCCGGGAACGGCCGAACACGGGCTGCTGTTGCGCGATGGCGATGGCAAGGCGCTGGTGATCGACCGGAACAGCAAGGAACTCGTCCCCTTCGATCGGCCGGGTGTGCGGCCCGACCTCGCGGCCACGCATGCGCAGGATGGCGTCACCTATCGCCCGGTGCTGCACCTGATGGCCGAACGCTACCTGTCGCCCGACTACGCCCCCGAGGCGGTGGCCGAGCGCTGCGGCGTGCCGGCGGATAAGATCCGCGCGGTGGCCGCCGAGATCGCCCGCGTCGCCTTTGACGAGGCCATCGAGCTGGACCGGGAATGGACCGATTTCCGCGGCGAGACTCACACCAAGATGACCGGTCGCCCGGTCAGCTTCCACGCTATGCGCGGCATCTCGGCCCATGCCAACGGGTTCCAGACCGCCCGCGCCCTGCATGTGCTGCAGATCCTGCTGGGCACGGTCGAGGTGCCCGGCGGTTTCCGCTTCAAGCCGCCCTATCCGAAACCGTCCGAGGCGCACCCCAAGCCGCATTGCCGGGCGACCCCCGGCGCGCCGCTGGACGGGCCGCACCTGGGCTTCGTCCAGGGCCCCGAGGATCTGGCGCTGAAGGCGGACGGCTCTGCGGCGCGCATCGACAAGGCCTTCACCTGGGAAAACCCGATGAGCGCGCATGGGCTCATGCACATGGTGATCTCCAACGCCCATGCGGGCGACCCGTACAGGATCGACACGCTGTTCCTCTACATGGCGAACATGGCGTGGAACTCGTCGATGAACACGCGCAGTGTGATGGAGATGCTGACCGACCGGGACGAGAGCGGGGAGTATGTGATCCCCCGGATCATCTATTCCGACGCCTACAGCTCCGAAATGGTGGCCTATGCCGACCTGGTGCTGCCTGACACCACCTATCTGGAACGGCACGATTGCATTTCGCTGCTCGACCGCCCGATCTGCGAGGCCGACGCGGCGGCGGACGCGATCCGCTGGCCGGTGGTGGAGCCGGATCGGAACGTGCGCGGCTTCCAATCGGTGCTGATCGAGCTTGGCGCGCGGCTGGGCCTGCCCGGCCTGGTGAACGAGGACGGCAGCGCCATATACGCCGATTACGCCGATTACATCGTCAACCACGAACGCAAACCCGGCATCGGCCCGCTGGCCGGGTGGCGCGGCGACGGGACCGAAGCGGGGCGCGGCGCGCCGAACCCGGAGCAACTCGACCGCTACATCGAAAACGGCGGCTTCTTCGTCAGCCACGTCCCCGAGGGGGCGGAGTATTACAAGCCGTGGAACGCCGCCTATCAGGACTGGGCGGTGGGCATGGGCCTCTATGACAGCCCACAGCCCTATCTGTTCCAGCTCTACGTCGAACCGCTGCGCCGGTTCCAGCTGGCCGCCGAGGGCCATGGCGACCATCAGCCGCCCGATCACCTGCGCGAGCGGATCAAGGCCACGATGGACCCGCTGCCGATCTGGTACGAGACCGACCAGCAGGGCAACGCGGGCTTCACCGTCAACGCCCTGACCCAGCGGCCGATGGCGATGTATCACAGCTGGGGCAGCCAGAACGCCTGGCTGCGGCAGTTGCACGGGGAAAACCCGCTCTATGTGCCGACGCGGCTGATGCGCCAGCATGGGCTGCGCGACGGCGACTGGGCGCGGGTCACCTCGCCGCATGGGGAAATCGTGGTGCCGGTGAGGGAGATGGCGGCGCTCAACCCGAACACGGTCTGGACCTGGAACGCCATCGGCAAGCGCAAGGGCACCTGGGCGCTGGAGGAAGACGCGCCGGAGGCGACGCGCGGCTTCCTGCTGAACCACCTGATCCACGAGCTGCTGCCGCCAAAGGGCGACGGGCTGCGCTGGGCCAATTCCGATCCGATCACCGGGCAGGCGGCCTGGTTCGACCTGAAGGTGAAGATCGAGAAGGTGGCGGCCCCGAAAGAGAGCCAGCCGGCGTTCGATCCGATCGCCTCGCCGGTTGGGAGGGGGCCGAAGGAACTGCGCTGGAAGGTGGGCAAATGATGGCAAGGACGCGTGCGAGGTCGATTTCTTGCGAAGAAATCGGGACGGAATTCGACGCGAATTCCGGGGCTCTGGGGGATGGATGTCGCGAGAGCGTGAATTCCGCGCCGGAATTCAGGACGGAATTTGCGCCAAATTCCGGCGCGCGGGAGGTGTAGGATGACCACACTGCCGCGAAGCACAGAGCGCAAGATGGGCCTGGTGATCGACCTGGACACCTGCGTCGGCTGCCATGCCTGCGTGATTTCCTGCAAGGGCTGGAACACCGAGAATTACGGCGCCCCGCTCTCCGATCAGGCGCCCTACGGCGCCGACCCGTCGGGTACCTTCCTCAACCGCGTGCACAGCTACGAGGTGCAGCCCGAGGACGGGTTGGCGCAGTTGGTTCATTTCCCGAAATCCTGCCTGCACTGCGACACTGCGCCTTGCGTCACCGTCTGCCCCACCGGGGCCAGCTACAAGCGGGTCGAGGACGGCATCGTTCTGGTCAACGAGGCCGATTGCATCGGCTGCGGCCTCTGCGCCTGGGCCTGCCCCTATGGCGCGCGCGAGCTGGACGCGGCCGAGGGGGTGATGAAGAAATGCACGCTTTGCGTCGACCGCATCTATAACGAGACCCTGCCGGAGGAAGACCGCGTGCCCGCCTGCGTGCGCAGCTGCCCGGCGGGCGCGCGGCATTTCGGCGACCTCGGCGACCCCGACAGCGATGTGAGCCGGCTGGTGGCGACGCGCAGCGGCATCGACCTGATGCCGGAACAGGGGACGCAGCCGGTCAACAAGTACCTGCCGCCGCGGCCCAAGGACCGGATCGCCGACGCGCCGCCCGAGCTGACCCCGGTGGCGGGGGAGGCGACCGGCTTTCTCGGCTGGCTCGACCGGGCGCTCGACCGGCTGCCGGGCGGAGGAGATTGACGATGCATCCCGCGCGCTCCGTGATCCTGTTCACCACGCTCTCCGGCCTCGGTTTCGGCCTGCTGGCCTGGCTTGGCCTCGGCCGCCCTGCCGTCACCGGTTTGAGCGCCTTCGCGTTTTTCACCATCGCCTATCTGCTGGCGGTGGGCGGGCTGATCGCCTCGACCTTCCACCTCGGCCGGCCCGAGCGCGGCGTCAGGGCGTTCAGCCAGTGGCGCACAAGCTGGCTCAGCCGCGAGGCCTGGCTTTCGGTCAGCGCGCTGATCGTGATGGCGGTCTACGGCGCGGGGCTGGTGTTCTTGGAAACCCGCTGGACCCCGCTGGGCTGGCTCGGTGCCGGGCTGAGCCTGGGCACGGTTTTCGCCACCTCGATGATCTACGCGCAGCTCAAATCGGTGCCGCGCTGGCATATGGCGCTGACCCCGGCGCTGTTCCTCGGCCTCGCGCTCGCCGGTGGCGCGCTGCTGGCCGGGCAGGTCGGCTGGGCGGTGCCGCTTCTGGCCCTGGCCGGGCTGCTGCACCTGGCGCACTGGCTGCGCGGGGATGGCGCACTGGCGCGCTCGGGCACGACGATGGCCAGCGCGACAGGGCTCAAGGGTGGCCCGGTGCGCGCCTTCGAGCCGCCGCACACCGGCCCCAACTACCTTCTGCGCGAGATGGTCTATGTGATCGGGCGCAAGCACGCCGCCCGGCTGCGGGTGATCGCGCTGGCGCTGATGGCGGTGCTGCCGGTGGTCTGTCTGCTGCTGCCGTTTTCGCACCTGCTCGCCGCGCTGGCGGTGCTCAGCCACCTGACCGGCGTGCTGACCGCGCGCTGGCTGTTCTTCGCCGAGGCCGAGCATGTGGTGGGGCTGTATTACGGCAAACGCTGATCGGGGGATTGGGGGCGCTGCCCCCGTCGCCCCGAGGGGCGCCTCCCCCGGGATATTTTCGGCCAGAAAAAGACGGGAACGACACCGAGCAGTGGGTGCCGCCGCGCCTTGTCCTCAGAGCAGCCCGGCGTGTTTCATCGCCGCGTCGATGGCCGATTTGGTGCTGTCCTCCAGCCCGGTCAGCGGCGAGCGCACCTCTTCGCTGCACAGGCCCAGTTTCGACAGCGCGTATTTGGCGCCGACCAGCCCCGGCTCGATGAAGATCGCCTCGTGCAGCGGCATCAGTTTGTCCTGGTACTCCAGCGCCAGCTTGTAGTCGCCGGCCAGCGTCGCCTGCTGGAATTCGGCGCAAAGCTTGGGGGCCACGTTGGCCGTGACCGAGATGCAGCCGACGCCGCCATGGGCGTTGAAGCCCAGCGCGGTGGCATCCTCGCCCGAAAGCTGGATGAAATCCGCGCCGCAGCTCATCCGCTGCTGGCTGACGCGGGCCAGGTCGCCGGTGGTGCCGACGGGCACGATCCCGGTCGAGCCTTCGTCGATCTGCCATTCGACAAGGTGTTTAAGCGTGTCCAGGTCCAACTCGCCGTTGCGGAACGGGGTGACGAGGGCCGGCATTGAGCCTGTGAACATGGGTACGCTCCCTAGCAGTGTGTCCGACGCGGGCGAGGCCCCGCCGAACCGGGACCTTTTCCGCGAATGTGTGTTGATCCGGGCGGGGCACGGATTATCGTCAAAGGCTCTAGCCATGGTTGCGTGAGAATTGCAAGTGATGACGCGTTTTCCGGCCCTTCTGCTCGGCCTTCTTCTGCTGCTCCTGCCGCTGCCGGCCGCTGCGGGGACGGCCCAGGATCTGGCCCTTGGACTGGCCGCGATGCGCGACGGCGATTGGGACCGCGCGCTGTCGGTTTCGGGCGACCGCGGATCGGTGTCGCGGGACGTGATCGTCTGGCATTGGCTGCGGGCAGGCAAGGGAACGGCGGGCGACGTCCTGGTCTTCCTCGACCGCCGCCCGGACTGGCCCGGCCTGGACTGGCTGCGCCGCAAGAGCGAACCGGCCTTCACCGGCGAGGCACCCGACCGGGTGCTCGCCTTCTTCGCGCAACAGCCGCCGCAGACCGCGGAAGGGGTGTTGATCCATGCCGAGGCGCTGCAGAAGAAGGGGCTGGGCGGGGATGCGCAGGCCGGTCTGGTGCTGGCCTGGCGCAGCATGCCGATGGGGCGGGGGCTGATGGATCTCTACCTGTCGCGCCACGGCGACCTGCTGCGCCCGCACCACGCGGCGCGGCTGGACCGGATGATCTGGGACGGGCACCTGACCAGCGCGCGGGCGATGCTGCCGCTGGTCGGCGGCGATCAGCGCGCCCTGGCCGAGGCGCGGATCGCCCTTCTCGACCTGGCGCCGGGCGTGGACGGGTTGATCGCGCGGATCCCCGAGGCGCTTCAAAGCGATCCCGGCCTGGCCCATGCGCGCTTTGTCTGGCGTCACCGCAAGGGGCGCAGCGATGACGCGATCGAGCTGATGCTGGCCCATAGCGGCAGCGCCGCCGATCTGGGCGAACCGCAGCACTGGGCCGACCGCCGCCGGTCCCTTGCCCGCGAAAAGATGCGCGATGGCGAGGCCGCGCAGGCCTATCGCATTGCCGCCAGCCACCAGCTGACGCCCGAGGCCGGCTATGCCTATGCCGATCTGGAATGGATCGCCGGCTATGTCGCGCTGAAACGGCTGGGCGACCCGGCCGCCGCACTGCGTCATTTCCAGCATTTCGATGCCGCGGTCGAAACCCCGATTTCGAAGGGCCGCGCCGGCTATTGGCTGGGCCGCGCCCAGGAGACCCTGGGCGATGCCGAAGCCGCCCATGCCGCCTATGCAATGGCGGCGCAGTACCAGACCGCCTTTTACGGGCTTCTGGCCGCCGAGCGGATCGGCCGCCCCTTCGACCCCGATCTGGCCAATCCCCCGGCGCCGCCGCCCTGGCGGGAGGCGGCGTTCCTGCGCTCCAGCGTGGCGCAGGCCGGGCTGATGCTGCTGCAGGCCGAGGAGCCGGTGCTGGCCGAACGGTTCCTGACCCACCTGGTGGAATCGCTGGACGAAACGCAGGCGCTGCAGATGGGGGCGATGGCGGTCGACATGGGCCGGCCGCACCTGGCGGTGATGATCGCCAAACGCGCCGCGCGCCAGGGCCAGGTCCTGACCGGGGCCTATTACCCGCTGCACCCGGTGGCCGAATTGGAGCTGCCGATGGCCAAGGAGATGACGCTCGCCATCGCCCGCCGCGAGAGCGAGTTCGACCATCGTGTGGTCAGCGGCGCCGGGGCACGCGGGCTGATGCAGGTGATGCCCTCGACCGCGCGGCTCGTCGCGCGGCAACTGGGCATCCTGGGCGGGCACAGTACCGACCGCCTGCTGACGGACCCGGGCTACAACGCCAAGCTGGGGGCGAATTACCTGGCCGGGCTGGCCGGCGAATTCGACGGCAACGTGGTGATGATGGCCGCCGGCTACAACGCCGGTCCGCGCCGCCCGCAGCAGTGGATGGCGCTTTACGGCGATCCGCGAACCGGCGCGGTGGATATCGTCGACTGGATCGAGATGATCCCGTTCAACGAAACCCGCAACTATGTCATGCGGGTGACCGAGAGCCTGCCGGTCTATCGCGCGCGGCTGGGCAAGCCGCCGCTGCCGATCCCGTTTTCGCAGGAGCTGAAAGGCTCAACGCTGCGCGCGTTCGCGCCATAGGGTGAACAGGCCGGCGGCAACGATGATACCGGCGCCGATGACGACGTTGTCGCGCAACACCTCGTCGAACACCAGCAGCCCGAGGATCGCCGCCCAGATCAGGTGGAAATAGGCGAACGGCTGCACCGCGCCGGCCTCGGCCACCTCGTAACACTTGATCAGAAGCCAGTGCCCCGACGCCCCGGTGACGCAGAGCACCGCCATCCAGGCCCAGTCGGGGCCGGTCATCGGCTCCCAGAACCACAGGCCGATGGCGGTCATCATCACCGCCCCCATCGTGCCGGTCCAGAAAAAGCTGGTCTCGGTCCGGTCGCGCCGCGCCGCATAGCGCGTCAGCAGCCCGTAAAGCGCGAACATCAGCGCCGAGATCAACGGGATCACCGCGGCGGGGTCGAACACGCCCATCCCCGGCTGCAGGATGATCAGCACCCCGATCAGACCGACGCCGATCGCCGCCCAGCGCCGCCACCCCACCCGTTCGCCCAGCACCGGACCGGACAGCGCCGCGACCAGCAGCGGGTAGCAGATGAACACCGCCTGGCTCTGGATCAGGCCCAGGATGGTGAAGCCGTAGATCGCCACGCAGACCTCGCCCGCGAGCAGAAAGCCGCGGAAGATCTGCAGCAGCGGCTGCTCGGTCTTCGCCGCCCGCCTGAGCCCGCCCCGCGCCCGCGCGGCGATCGCGATGACAAAGGCCGCGAAGAACCAATAGCGGATCATCACCACCATCCAGGTGTTGTAGGTTCCCGCCAGGTGGCGCGAAATGCCGTCCTGCAGGGCAAAGACGACGGTGGCCGAGATCATCAGCAGGATGCCCAGCGGCACGTTGTTGCGCTGCGCCCCGGTCATCGCGGCATCCTCGCCCGCGTCATGTGGCGCTTGCGCCCGTATCCGGGGATGCGCGCGACCTCGAACCCGGCGGCCTCCAATCCCCGGCGCACGAACCCGGCGGCGGTATAGGTGGCCGCGCTGCCCTCCGGCGCGGTGTGATGGGCAACCTCGGCCATCAGCTCCGCACCCCAGAGCTCGGGGTTCTTGGCCGGCGCGAACCCGTCGAGGAACCAGGCGTCGGCCTCGCCGTTCCAGGCCGGCAGCGTCCTGCGCGCGTCACCCTGGATCATCTCGAAGCGCAGGGTGTCGAGGGTGCAGCCGCCGGCCCCGGTCCAGACCGCCAGGAAGCGCGCGGCCCAGGGCGCCAGTTCCGGAAACGCCTCAAGCGCGCGGGCCATGTCAGCGGGGGCCATCGGAAAGGCCTCGAAACTGCTGTAGTGCAGCGGGGTTGTCTGCCCGCTCCGCTCCCACGCGGCCCAGGCGGTGAGCAGGTTCAGCCCGGTGCCGAAGCCCAGCTCGGCGATGTGAAACCCGGGGCGGAACCGCGCCGGCAGGTCATTGCCCGCCAGGAACACGTGCCGGGTCTCCTCCAGCCCGTTCTGCAGCGAGAAATAAGGATCGTCGAACCGCTCCGACACCGGAACGCCGCCCTCGCGCCATGTGAGTTCCGCCTGCTGGTCGGCCATCGGTATTTTCCGTAAAAGGTGGTGAACGGCGCGACATTGGAGAAAGGCGGCGGCAATGGCAATGGCGGATGTGACGGTACGCGGAGCGGGGATTTTCGGCCTCTCCATCGCCTGGACCTGCGCCCGGCGCGGCGCGCGGGTGCGGGTGATCGACCCCTACGGGCCCGGTGCGGGGTCCAGCGGCGGGCTGGTCGGCGCGCTGGCCCCGCATGTGCCGGAAAACTGGAACGCCAAGAAGGCGTTTCAGTTCGACAGCCTGATCCTGGCGGAAGGGTTCTGGGCCGATGTGGAACGAACCGGCGGCGTCAGCCCGGGCTATGGCCGCACCGGGCGGCTGCAGCCGATCGCCGACGACCGCGCGCTGGAACTGGCCCGCGCACGGGAACAGACCGCGGCCGAGCTGTGGCAGGGCAAGGCGCGCTGGCAGGTCCGCAAGGCGGATGAACTGGGGGCCTGGGCCCCGTCCAGCGCCACCGGCCATGTCATCCACGATACGCTGACCGCGCGGATGCACCCGCGCCGCGCCTGCGCCGCGCTGGAGGCCGCCCTGCGCGCGCTGGGGGTGGAAATCCTGACCGAAGGGGCGGATCGCGGCCAGGTGGTGCACGCCACCGGCGCGGCCGGGCTGGCCGAGCTGAATGCCCATTTCGGCAAGGTGGTCGGCAGCCCGGTCAAGGGGCAGGCGGCGCTCCTGCGCTTCGACGCCGGGCCGGAGGCGCCGCAGATCTTTGCCGAGGCGGTGCATATCGTGCCCCATGCGGACGGCACGCTGGCCATCGGCTCGACCAGCGAACGTGAGTTCGACGATGCCAGGTCAACCGACGCCCTGCTTGACACGGTGATCGAGCGCGCCCTGGCGGCGATGCCGGTGCTGCATGGCGCGGCGGAGATCGAACGCTGGGCCGGGCTGCGGCCGCGGGCCAAATCGCGCGCACCGATGCTGGGCGCGCACCCGCTATACCCGGGCCAGTTCATCGCCAACGGCGGCTTCAAGATCGGTTTCGGCATGGCCCCCAAGGTGGCCGAGGTGATGGCCGACCTGGTGCTGGAGGGGCGCGATGCGATCCCCGACGATTTTCGCCCCGACGCCTCGCTGTAACAGGAGCCCGCAATGCCCCCCACCGTTTCCGCCCTCGATCACCTGGTCCTGACCGTCGCCGACATCGACGCCACCTTGCGGTTCTACACCGAAACGATGGGAATGCGGGCCGAAACCTTCCGCCCCGCCGACGGCTCCAGCCGCCACGCGCTGAGCTTCGGCACCCAGAAGATCAACCTGCACCCCGCTGCGGCCCCCTTCAACCCCAAGGCGGCGCATCCCGGCCCCGGCACCGCCGACCTGTGCTTTCTGACCGAGGTGCCGCTGGCCGATTGGCAGGCGCATCTCGCCGCGCAGGGCGTTGCGATCGAGGAAGGTCCAGTGGCCCGCACCGGGGCAACGGGGCCAATCCTGTCGCTTTATCTCCGCGACCCGGACGGCAACCTGATCGAGATCAGCACGCGCATGGACGCGCCCTGAGCGGCGCGGCGCGCCCCTGGGGGCGCGTGCCTTCGGCGAGAGTATTTGGAACGAGAAGAAGCCGGGGGCGCCGGGCTCAGCGTCCGATCTCGGCGCGCAAGCCGTCCATCAGCGCCTGAAGCGTCCTGGTATACTGTTCGCTGATCAGCTGGCCGTTTTCGTCAAACTGGTTGCGGCAATCGGCCAGGTGCAGCTCGGGGCCTTGCAGGATGCGCGGGCGGAACGGCACCATGAAGCCTCGCAGCACCATCTGCGCCCGCTCGCCGCCGGCACGCCCCGCGGCGGCCGACATCACCGCCACCGGCTTGTCGGCCCAGGGCTTGCCCTCGGTGCGGCTGACCCAGTCGAGCGCGTTCTTCAGCACGCCCGAAGGCCCCTTGTTGTATTCCGGGGTCGAGATCACCACCGCGTCGGCCTGGGCGATCTGATCGGCCAGGCGCTGCACCGCCCCGGGAATGCCCTCGGCCGCTTCCACGTCGCCGTGATAGAGCGGCAGCTCCAGATCGGCCTCGCGGAACGCGCAGGCGCCGAACAGGCGCGCGGCCTCATGGATCAGCTTGCGGTTGGCGGATGCCCGGCGAAGCGAGCCGGACAGGCCCAGAAGGGCGGGATCGGGCATGGGGGACCTCCGGTTGGACGTCCCCCTGACATAGGCCGTCCCGCCCCGGGGGTCCACCCGATCGCGTTACTCGGTGGGGATCATCACAATCTCGACCCGGCGGTTGCGGGCCTTGCCGTCCTCGGTGAGGTTCGAGGCGACCGGCACCTCCTCGCCGCGGCCGATGGTGACGATGCGGGTATAGGACACGCCGCCGGCCTGCAGGATGTCGGCCACCGCGTTGGCGCGGCGTTTGGACAGGCCGATGTTATAGGCCGCATCACCGTCGCTGTCGGTATGGCCGATCACCTGCACCGTCATCTTGGGATAGCGGTTGAGATGCGCCGCCACCCGGTTGATGTCGGCGCGCAATGCCGGGCGGACATCGAAACTGTCGGTGGCAAAGGTGATGTCGTTGGGCAGCGACACGATCAGACGGTCGCCGGTATTGGTGATGGTGATGCCGTCGCTGGCCAGCTGCTGGCGCAGCTCGGCCTCCTGCTTGTCCAGGCTCTCGCCGATGGCGGCGCCGGCAATGGCGCCGATGGCGGCACCGCCCAGGATCGCGGTGGTCTTGTTCGAGGCACCGGAAACCGCGCCGATGCCCGCCCCGAGAAGACCGCCCAGCAGCGCGCCCTGCTTGGTCTGGCGGCGCGGGTCGTTGGGGTCGATGCGCCCGGGATCGGTGCAGGCGCCAAGGGTGAGCGCGGCGCAAAGCGCCGCGGCGGTGGAGGTGGACAGAAGTTTCATCGGGCTCGCCTCTTCTACAAATCCCGCAGCGCGGGCGTTTTGTACATTTCTAGCACAAAACTCCCCGTTCTTCTCAAGCGGGAAAGCGCCCGGATCGGCGAAAGCCTGCTCAGCCGCCGATGTCCGCCCGGGGGGATCCGGAGGGCTCGGCGCGGGCCGATTCATAGGCCAGGAGCGCACGTTTCACCGGCAGCCCCCAGTGATAGCCGCCCAGCCCCCCAGACTTGCGCAACGCCCTGTGACAGGGGATCAGCCAGCTGATCGGATTGCGCCCGACCGCGGTGCCCACCGCCCGCACCGCGCGCGGGTTTCCCACCGCGCGGGCGATCTCGGAATAGGTGGTGACATGACCGCTCGGGATGCGCAGCAGCGCCTCCCACACCTTGATCTGGAACGGCGCCCCGATGAGGTAGAGCGGCGCTGGCTCCAGCCGGTCGCTGGCGGCGCCGAATGCGGCGAGGACCCAGGGCCGCAGGCGCATCGGGTCTTCGATGAACTTGGCTTTCGGCCAGCGGCCCAGCAGATCGTCCATCGCCGCCTCTTCGCCGGTCTCGGCGGCAAAGCCGATGCCGCAAATCCCCTTGTCCGTCCCCATCACCAGCGCCGGGCCGAACGGGCTTTCGAACCAGCCCCAATAGATCGTCAGCCCCGCCCCGCTGCGGGCAAACTCGCCGGGGCTCATCGCCTCCCAGCGCAGGAACAGGTCATGCAGCCGTCCGCCGCCCGAGAGACCGGCGGCATGGGCGGCCTCAAGCGTGGTGAAACGCTCGCGCAGCAGCGCCTTGGCATGGCCCAGCGCCAGGTATTGCTGATACCGCTTCGGCGACACCCCGACCCAGGAGGAGAACAGGCGCTGGAAATGCGCCGGGGACATGTTCATCCGGCCTGCAAGGTCCTCCAGTGTCAGCGTTTCCTGCGCGGAGTCGATGACTTCCAACGCGCGTCGCATGACGTTGTAATGATATCCGGGCTCTGTTTCGGAAAGCATGGGGGCAGGTCCTTTTCTTGACTGGACCCTAGCGCATCTGACGCGCCGGTTTCGATCCGAAACTTGCGAAATCGCCCCGGCCCCGCCCGGCGCGGGCCGCGTACGCCGAGGCGATGCGTTCAGTCGCCGAAGATCACCGGCAGTTGCGGGGCGCGGTTGACGTTCAGGGTGAAGATATCGGACCGCGCATAATGCCCGCTGACGTCGAATTTCCGCCGCGAGGCACGGGCGGCAGCGGGGTCGATGTCCGTTTCGAGCAAGCCTTTCTCGCGCCGCATCGGCCCGGCGGCGATCCCGCCAAAGGGCTTGTAGACGACCGCATCGCCGGGATTGATCCACTCCTCCTGGTTCGGGAAAAGCTCATCGCGGAACGGCACGTCCTGGGGGATATCCGCCGCCGCCAGCGACGTCGCGCAGCCGATCACCCAGCAACCACCCTCGCGCGCGATATGTTGCATCGTTGCCAGCCAGGTGTCGCCGTTGTCCCAGGTCGGTGCGCAGAGGATGTCGATATCCTGGGCATAGAGCGCGAACCGGGCGAGCGGCATGTAATTTTCCCAGCAGATCAGCGCGCCGATGCGGCCGACCGCGGTGTCGACCACCCGAAGCCCCGATGCGTCGCCAAAGCCCCAGACCATGCGCTCGGGATTGGTCGGCATCAGCTTGCGGTGGTTGTTGGCAATGCGGCCGTCGGCGTCGATGATGGCACAGGAATTGAACAGGGTCGAACCGCTGACCCCACTGTCACGCTCGTTGTAGCCGACCACCAGCACGATACCATGTTCCGCCGCCGCCTCCTGCAACGGCTTGAACCCACCGTTCAGGCGGTCGATGGAATTGGCCTGGAGCCGCTCGAACAGCGCGTCGGTCTTGCCCATCCCGGCCCCTGGGGCCAGGCGCCAGACGAAGGTGGGATAGCCGGGAAACCAGGCCTCGGGGAAGACCACGAGCTGGGCGCCCTTGGCGGCGGCATCGGCAATCAGGCCCAGGGCGCGCTCCATGGATCTTTCGAGATCGAGGTAGACCGGCGGTTCCTGAATGACGCAGACTTTCATCGTTGTAGCCTCCCTTGGGGCGTGCTCTGTGCGGGTGAGCGCCGCCACGAGCTTCGCTGGGACGGCATGGCCGGTCCGGACTATGACCAGCGGGCCAAGACCGATGCCGAACGATCACCACAGAGGTCACGTGCCACGGCCTACTCAGGCGGGGCAGATCATGCACCAATGACACCCTAGCATAATCGTGGCGCAAAAACGACCCAGCACACAGTGGAGGCGGGACGGCAGGCCGGCTTGCCGTTGAACTTCGCGGTCCGGCTGTCTAAGGGAAGGGAAACCGCCCCAAGGGACGTTCATGGCCAAGCAACTCGACTATCACACGATCCGCGAGATCTTTACCCGCTTCCATGACCGCGAACCCGAGCCCAAGGGCGAGCTGGAGCATGTGAACGCCTATACGCTGGTGGTCGCCGTGGCGCTTTCGGCGCAGGCGACGGATGCGGGCGTGAACAAGGCCACGCGGGAGTTGTTCACGGTCGCGGACACCCCGCAGAAGATGCTGGATCTGGGAGAGGAGGCCCTGATCGAGCACATCAAGACCATCGGGCTTTACCGCAACAAGGCCAAGAACGTGATGAAGCTGTCGAGGATCCTCGTCGAGGAGTACGACGGCGTCGTCCCCAATTCGCGCGCCGCGCTGCAATCGCTGCCCGGCGTCGGGCGCAAGACCGCCAATGTGGTGCTGAACATGTGGTGGCACTACCCCGCGCAGGCGGTCGACACCCATATCTTCCGCGTCGGTAACCGCAGCGGCATCTGCCCGGGCAAGGACGTCGACGCGGTGGAACGCGCCATCGAGGACAACGTGCCGGTGGATTTCCAGCAGCACGCGCATCACTGGCTGATCCTGCACGGCCGCTATCACTGCAAGGCGCGCAAGCCGATGTGCGGCACCTGTATCATCCGCGACCTCTGCCAATTCGAGGACAAGAACCTATGACCACCTACCAACTCGTCGGGATCGGAAACGCGGTCGTCGACGTCATCAGCCAGGCCGACGACAGCTTTCTCGACCACATGGGGATCGAGAAGAGCATCATGCAGCTGGTCGAGCGTGACCGCGCCGAACTGCTTTACGGCGCGATGACCGCGCGGTTGCAGACGCCGGGCGGATCGGTCGCCAACACCATCGCCGGCGCCGGGGCGCTGGGGCTCAGCACCGCCTTTATCGGACGGGTGCGCGACGATGCGCTGGGGCGGTTCTATGCCGACGCGATGAACGAGGACGGGGTCGATTTCGTCAACCCGCCGGTGGCGGGCGGCGAGCTGCCGACCTCGCGCTCGATGATCTTTGTCTCTCCCGACGGCGAACGGTCGATGAACACCTATCTGGGGATCTCCTCGGAGCTGAGCTCCGACGACGTGCCCTCCGAGGTTGCCGGCAAGGCCGAGCTGATGTTCCTCGAAGGCTACCTGTTCGACAAGGACAAGGGCAAAGAGGCGTTTCTGGAAGCCGCGCGCGACTGCCACAAGGGCGGCGGCAAGATCGGCATCGCCATCTCCGACCCGTTCTGCGTCGACCGCCACCGCGGCGATTTCCTGTCGCTGATCGAGCACCAGATGGATTTCGTCATCGGCAACGAGGCCGAGATCCAGTCGCTGTTCCAGACCGACCACCTGGACGACGCGCTGATGATGACCGCCGCGCTTTGTCCGCTGGTGGTCTGCACCCGTTCGGGCGACGGGGTGACGGTGATGGAGGGCACCAGCCGCATCGACATCCCGGTCGAAAAGATCACCCCCGTGGACGCCACCGGCGCCGGCGACCAGTTCGCCGCCGGGTTCCTCTATGGTCTGGCGACGGGTCGCGACCTGGAGACCTGCGCGCGCATCGGCAATATCTGCGCCCGCGAGGTGATCAGCCATATCGGCCCGCGCCCGGAAACCAATGTCGCCGAGCTGCTGCGCGACGCCGGGTTGATCTGAGCCGATGCTGGAGCCGGGGTTCCATGACGTGCCGCCGGGCATGGTCGCAACCATCGTGACGCATCTGGAGATGCGCACGCCGGCGGCCCTGCGCCCTGTCCCCGCGCCCGAGGGCTGCACGTTGCGGCGCATCACCGCCCCCGACCCGGATTGGTACCGCGACCTGTTCACCCGGGTCGGCGGCCAGGACTGGCTGTGGTTCGCCCGGTTGCAGATGGACCGCGACGCGCTGGCCGCGATCCTGTCGGATCCCGCGGTCGAGGTCTACGCGCTGGAAAAGGCCGGCCGCGCCGAGGGGCTGCTGGAGCTGGATTTCCGCGCTCCGGGCGAATGCAAGCTGGCCTATTTCGGGGTCAGCGCGGCCTTGATCGGCTCCGGCGCCGGGCGCTTCATGATGAACGCGGCGATCGAGACCGCCTGGGCGCATTCGATCAACCGGTTTCACGTGCACACCTGCACCCTCGATCATCCCGGCGCGCTGTCCTTCTACCGGCGCAGCGGCTTTACGCCAATCCGCCAGCAGGTCGAGATTGCGCCCGACCCGCGCCTGACCGGCGACCTGCCGCACGATGCCGGGGCGCATATTCCGATCTTCGACCTGTAAGCCGCGCCCCGTCTTTTTCTGGCCGCAAATATCCCCGCCGGAGGCATCGCGCCGGCATTAGCGGCGCGATTTCAGGGCCGGGCGCGCCCTCAGCCCAGATGCGCCGCGAACTCGGCCACCACCTGTTCGTAGACCGCGCGCTTGAACGGCACGATATTTTCCACCAGATGCGCCGGATCCTGCCAGCGCCACGTGCTGAACTCGGGGTGTTCGGTCTCGATATTCACCTGGTCGTCGGTGCCGAGAAAGCGCAGCAGGAACCATTTCTGCTCCTGCCCGCGAAAACGGCCGTGCCAGATATGCGGCACCAGATCGGCGGGCAGGTCGTAGTGGAGCCAATCGGCGCTCTCGGCCACCAGTTCAACCAGGTCGGCGGTAACCCCGGTTTCCTCCCACAGCTCGCGCAGCGCCGCCGCGCGCGGGGTCTCGCCCGCGTCCACCCCGCCCTGGGGCATCTGCCAGGCCTCTTCGAAGCGGTCGCGGCGCTGGCCGACGAAGACATGGCCCTGGCCATTCATCAGCATCACGCCGACGCAGGGGCGATAGGGCAGCTTGGCGATCTGGTCGGGGGTCATCGGCGGCTCCTTTGCTGTTGCCCTCTGTCTAGCGCCTGGAAACCCCAGCGCAAGCGGGTGACGCAGGGTTGGGGGTGACAGGGCGCACCAATGCGGCAATTCTGCCTGCCAACCGAGGGAGGCGACATGACCGAGTACCCACATCTTCTGGCCCCGCTTGATCTGGGCTTTACCACATTGAAGAACCGCGTGCTGATGGGCTCGATGCATACCGGGCTCGAGGAAACCGGCGACTGGAACCGGGTGGCCGAGTTCTATGCCGAACGTGCCCGCGGCGAGGTTGGCCTGATGGTCACCGGCGGCATCGGGCCGAACCTGGAGGGGTCGGTCCTGCCCGGCGCGTCGATGATGACCAATGAGACCGACGTGGCCAACCACACCATCGTCACGCAGCGCGTGCATGATGCAGGTGGCAAGATCGCCATGCAGATCCTGCATGCGGGGCGCTATGCCTATGGGCCGAAATGCGTGGCGCCGAGCCCGGTGAAATCGCCGATCTCGCCGTTTCCGCCCAACGAGCTGGACGAGGACGGGATCGAGAAGCAGATCGGCGACATCGTCAACGCCGCCGTGCTGGCGCAGCAGGCGGGGTATGACGGGGTCGAGATCATGGGCTCGGAGGGCTATTTCCTCAACCAGTTCCTGGTCACCCATACCAACAAGCGCACCGACCGTTGGGGCGGCAGTTACGAGAACCGCATGCGACTGCCCATCGAGGTGGTGCGGCGCACGCGCGAAGCGGTGGGCAGGGATTTCATCATCATCTATCGCCTGTCGATGATCGACCTGGTGCCCAACGGGTCGACCCACGAAGAGGTCGTGCAACTGGCGCAGGAGATCGAGAAGGCCGGTGCCACCATCATCAACACCGGCATCGGCTGGCACGAGGCGCGGGTGCCGACCATCGCCACCTCCGTCCCGCGCCGCGCCTTTGCCTGGGTGACGAAGAAGCTGATGGGCAAGGTGAGTATCCCGCTGATCACCTCGAACCGGATCAACACGGCCGACGTGGCCGAGGGGGTGCTGGCCGAGGGCTGCGCCGACATGGTCTCGCTCGCGCGCCCGATGCTGGCGGACGCGCATTTCGTCGCCAAGGCACAGGCCGGGCGCGGTGCCACCATCGCGCCCTGCATCGCCTGCAACCAGGCCTGCCTGGACCATACCTTTGGCGGCAAGCTGACCTCTTGCCTGGTCAACCCGCGCGCCTGCCACGAGACCGAGCTGGTGATCGAAAAGACCTCGGACCCCAAGACCGTCGCCATCGTCGGCGCCGGGCCCGCGGGCCTGTCCACCGCGCTGACGGCGGCGGAGCGGGGGCATAGGGTGACGCTGTTCGACAAGGCCGCGGAGATCGGCGGCCAGCTCAACATGGCCAAACAGGTGCCCGGCAAGGAGGAGTTCTGGGGCCTGGTCGAGTGGTACCGCACGATGGTGGCCGAGGCCGGGGTCACCGTCGAACTGGGGCGCGAGGTCTCGGCCGATGACCTGGCCGGCTTTGACGAGGTGGTGATCGCCACCGGCGTCATCCCGCGCGACCCGCAGATCCCCGGTGAGGACGGCGACAACGTGGTCAGCTATATCGACGTACTGGCGGGCAAGGCCCCGGTGGGCAAGCGCGTGGCGGTGGTCGGCGCCGGCGGCATCGGCTTCGACGTGTCGGAATACCTGGTGCAGGAGGGCGAGAGCCCGACCGAGAACCTGCCGCTGTGGATGGAGGAGTGGGGCGTCACCGACCCCGAGGCCAACCGCGGCGGGCTGGCCGCCGAGGGGCCGCAACCGCATGCCCCGGCGCGACAGGTGACGCTGTTGCAGCGCAAGGCGGAAAAGCATGGCAAGCGGCTGGGCAAGACCACCGGCTGGATCCACCGCGCGGCGCTGAAGATGAAGGGCGTCGAATTCGTCGGCGGCGTGAACTACGAGCGTATCGACGCCGACGGGCTGCACGTAAGTTTCGGCGAGGCGCGGGAAAACCCGACGCTGATCGCGGCCGATACCGTCGTGCTCTGTGCCGGGCAATTGTCAGAGCGCGGCCTGGCCGACGCGCTGGAGGCCAGGGGCATCACCGCCCATGTGATCGGCGGCGCGGATGTGGCCGCCGAACTGGATGCAAAACGGGCGATCAACCAGGGCACACGGTTGGCGGCCGCGTTGTGACGGGGGGCGGGACCGCCCCCCGTTCCCGATCCTCGCCGGACCATCAGCCCTCATGCGCGGCGCGGCTATCGGCGGGCGCCTCGGCGCGCTCGCTCATGCCATAGTCGCGCAGCACATGCGCCACGCGCAGGCGATAATCGGCGAACAGCCCGCCGCGCCCCTTGGCCTGGGCGGCGCGATGCGCGGCCAGCTTGCGCCAGCGCTCGACCGCCGCCTCGTCCTCCCAGAAGGACAGCGACAAAAGCTTGCCCGGCTGGGTCAGACTCTCGAACCGTTCGACCGAGATAAACCCTTCGATCTGTTCGGCCAACGGCCGCATCTGGGCCGCGATATCCAGGTATTCCGGCGCCGCCCCCTCGGCAGGTTCCACTTCGAAGATGATTGCGATCATGTTTCTGCGCCTCCTGACGCCAGTTTGAGAAAGGTCCGGTCCTCGCGCAAGATAAAGCCTTCCTTCTGCGCGAAGAGGTAGTTGCGCCGCCCCAGCGGGTCCGACGACAACCGGTTGCGGTAGGCCTCGTAGGCGGCCAGACTTTCGATGTTGTAGATCCCGTAGGCCAGCGTACTCGATCCTTCATGCGGGGCGAAATAGCCGATCAAATCGGCGCCGTTGCGCGGGATCGCCTCGCCCCAGGTGCGGGCGTATTGGCGGAACTGCTCGTGTTTGGTCGGATCGATATGGTAACGGATGACGCAGGTCAGCATGGGCTCTCCTTTTCTTGCCGCGCCCGTTCTAGCCGCTTGCGGAGCCTTCATGCTTCGATCATGATCGAAGCATGAAGGAAGGCCCCGATATCGCCCGCGTTGCCGCCCTGATCGGCGACCCGGCACGCGCCAATATCCTGACCGCACTGATGAGCGGCAAGGCCCTGACCGCCAGCGAACTGGCCGCCGAGGCGGGCGTCACCCTGCCGACCGCCTCGTCGCATCTGCGCAAGCTGGAGGACGGTGGGTTGATCGCCCCGCGCAAGTCCGGCCGCCATCGCTATTTCACGCTCACGGGGGATGAGGTCGCCGGCGTGCTCGAGGCGCTGATGGGCCTCGCCGCCGGCACCGGTCACCTGCGCACCCGCACCGGCCCGAAGGAGGAAGCGCTGCGCCGTGCGCGGGTCTGCTACAGCCACCTCGCCGGCGAGATGGGGGTGGAGATGTATCGCGCGATGCGTGCCCTTGGTTACGTGGAGGGCGACGGCGACCGCCTGGCATTGACCGCTTCCGGGCGGAACTTCGTCGCCGGGCTCGGGGTCGATCTGACGGCCCTTCCCCGCAGCCGCGCACCGCTCTGCCGCGAGTGCCTGGACTGGAGCGCCCGGCAATCGCATCTTGCCGGTCAACTGGGCCGCGCGCTGCTGGCGCAATTCATCGCCAACGGCTGGGCCCGGCGCATCGACGGCAGCCGCGCGGTGCAGTTCACGGCCAGGGGCGAGGCCGCCTTTGCCGGTGCCTTTGCCCTGCCCCGCCGAAGCAGCTGATCGGCATACGGCGTTTCCGCGCCCCGAACGATCCCCGGTAAAACCGCGATATTATCCCAACCCTGCCCCGATCTTGCCCAGATTGGACCGGATAACCGGGGTTGCAAGACACGCAACCGAGGATGACGGTATGGACCGACTGACCGAAATGGAAGCCTTCGCCAATGTGGTGGACCAGGGTGGCTTTACCGATGCCGCCAAGAAGATGGGCATCTCGAAATCGGCGGTGTCCAAGCATGTCTCCAGCCTGGAGGCCCGGCTGGGGGCGCGACTGCTGAACCGCACCACCCGCCGCGTGTCGCCGACCGAGATCGGCTTGGCCTATTACGACCGCGCCCGCCGGGTGCTGAACGATGCCGGAGAAGCCGACGCGCTGGTCACATCGATGCAATCGGCGCCCTCGGGGCTGCTGCGGATCAGCGTGGCCACCGATTTCGGCGTCAACCTGCTGTCGCCGATCCTGTCGGAGTTCCTGACCGATTTCCCCGACATCACCGTGAACATGGTGCTGAACAACCGCTATGTGGAGCTGATCTCGGAAGGGTTCGATATGGCGATCCGCATCGGTGAGCTGGAGGACAGCTCATTGCGCGCCCGCAAGCTGACCGAAACCACCAAGCGGCTGATCGCCAGCCCGGCCTATATCCAGAAATACGGCCGCCCGCAGAAGATCGACGACCTGAACGAACATAAGCTGCTGCACTATTCCAACCAGTCCAGCGGCAGCGTCTGGAAGCTGACTGCCCCCTCGGGCGAAAAGCGGCAGGTGCGCACCACCGGATGGCTCAGCGTCAATGACGGGCAATCGCTGCTGAATGCCGCGATCTCGGGTCTCGGCATCGCCTACCTGCCCAGCTACCTTTATGCCGAGGCGATGAAAGAGGGGCTGGTCGAGGATGCGATGCCGTCGCTTCCGGTCGAAACACTGGGCGTTTACGCGGTGTATCCGCCCGGTCGCTTTACCCAGCCCAAGGTGCGCGCCTTTATCGATTTCCTGGTCCACGCCTTTGCCGACAAAGGCCCGACCGACTGGTAACCCGTTTCATGTTGCTTCCCTTGGCAACCCGCCTGCCCCCGTGTCCGCACGGGGGCTTTTTTACTCGACCGGCAGCAGCAGGGCCTCGACCCGGCGGTTGCGTTCACGCCCCTCCGGCGTGAGGTTCGACGCCACCGGCGCAAGATAGCCCATCCCTTCGGCCCCGACCTGCCCCGCCGGCACGCCATAGGCGTCGATCAGCCGGCCGCGCACCGCCTCGGCGCGGCGTTTCGACAGGGCGATATTCGTCTCGAGCGCGCCGACGCTGTCGGTATGCCCGACCAGCACGATCCGATAGGCCGGGTGGCCCACCAGGAACGCCGCGATGCGCGCCAGCGAATCATGCGCCCCCGGCCCCAGCGTGTTCGAGCCGGTTTCGAAATCCAGATCCTCCAAAATGGCGTGGCCGTCGGAGAAAAGCCGGTCGATCAGCGCCGCTTCTTGCCCATCCGAACCCTCGGTCTCGACGGTGTCGGCCGGCTCCGGCTGGTCCTCTTCCCGGTCGGCGGCCGTGGGTTCGACGCGGCGCGCGGCCTCGGCCGGCACCACCTGGATTTCCTGGATATAGGCGTTGGTTCCGGCGCGACTGACCAGCAGGCTGATCACCTCATTCCCGTTCCGGACCGCCGAGAGAAACCGGAAATTCCCGATATCCACGAACATCTGCGGCGCCGGGGCGATTTCGGTGCCGAAGCGGAAATCGAACCCGCCGCAATCGCGGGCGCGGCATTCGAACAGGATCTCGAAGCGGCGGGTCCGCAACTGGTCCCGCAGAGGCGCCAGAAGTTGCAGCGGGGTCGAGGATCCGCCGTCGATACGCCAGGTGCGCCGCTCCACCTGGCCTTCGAAGACCTGCGCCGGGACGCGCGCCCCGTCGAAGGGCGCAACCGGCAAGGCGTAGCTGTCCAGCGGCGCGATCCGTTCGGACAGCAGCCGGGCGCCCAGCGGCATCTCCAACGCACCGGCCACGGACGGGCCGAGTGCGAGCAGGCTGAAAAGCGCGGCGGCCCGGATCATCGGAACTGCGCGTGATACTCGTCGTTGGGCCACATGTGGGTGGCACTGGCCACGCGGTTGGTCATGTTGAAGAACCCAGCGACATTGGCGATGTCCCAGATATCGCGGTCGGAAAAGCCGACCTCGCGCAGCGCCTGGCGGTCGTCTTCCTCGATGGTGTAGCTTTCGGTGGTCATCTTGGCGGCGAAGTCCAGCATCGCGCGCTGCCGCGCATCCAGATCGGCCACCCGGTAGTTGATCGCCAGCATCTCGCCCAGCATCGGATCGCCCGACAGCTGCCGCACCGCCGCGCCATGGGCCACGATGCAGTAGAAACAGCGGTTGATCGAAGAGACCACGACCGCGATCATCTCGCGCTCCAGCTTGCTCAGCCCGCTGTCGGCCAGCATCAGGTCGTTGTAGATGCCCGTGAAGGCGTTGAGCTTGTCGATGTCAAAGGCATTGGCCTTGAGCACGTTGGGGATCAGCCCCAGCTTTTCGGTGCAGATGTCGAAATATTTCTGCGTCGCCTCGGGCAGCGGATCGACCATGGGGAGGTCGAGGGCGGTGGGCGGTTTGCGGTCGGTCATATAAGGGTCTCCTCCCCCTGAGATACGCGGTAGTGATACTGTCCCACTACAGACATGCCGAGCCCGGAATACAAGGCGTTCGCGCCGTCATTTTCCCGCGTGCAGACCACGGCCAGCGTGTGGGCCCCCTGTTTCGCCGCCCAATGGGCCGCGCCGCGCATCATCCACCGGCCCAGCCCCTGCTTGCGCTGATGCGGAAGGATTTCCAGCGCATGCAACATCGCCACACCGTCATGGATGGCCACGAAGGCGGTGCCGCCCGGCTTGTCGTTGTACCTCGCCAAGAGGCCCGTCTTTGGTCCCTCCGCACGGTCCATCACCGCCAAACGCGCCGGACCGATCCCGGCCCCGGCCCAGATCTCGCGCATGATCGCCAGCGGCTCCCAGACCGGCAGGACGGTGACCCGGGGCATCGGGATATCGGTGAGATGCGACACCCGGCAGGCATAGGCCACCACCGGATCCTTCACCGCATAGCCCCGCGCCTCGAGCTGCGCATCGAGCGCATCGTCGCCGTCCCGGATCATGAACAGCGGGCGCTGATCCATGGCGCGCATCGCGTCTTCGGCCGCGGCGATGTCCTCTTCGGTCACCGGCCCCGTGGCCGAGGCGGCCGAGACCCGGCTGCCGCCGCCCTGCCCTTCGCGCAGGATCCAGGGGCCTTGCCCGACATAGCGGGCGGCGGGCCAAGTGCCGTCAATGGTGTCGAACAGCCACGGGGCGGCCCCGACGCTCACGCCTCCAGCTCCCGCGACAGGCGGGTGACGGCAGCATCCACGCGGGCGCCGTCGCTGCCGCGCACCACGATGTTGGCACCGAACACGCCGTCCTTTTGGAACGGGTAGCACCCGATCGACAGGTCGGAAAACTCGGCCGCCAGCGCCCCGAGGGTCGCGGCGATCTCGCCCTCGCCGCGCATCACCCGCAGGCTTTGCGACAACAGCGGCGCCCCGCCGGTGAGCGTCGGCAGCACGCTGGCCACCATCGCCTCGAACACCGCCGGCACACCGGCCATCACATGCACATTCTCGATGGTGAACCCCGGCGCCGAGGAGACCGGGTTGTCGATCAGGGCGGCCCCGTCCGGGATGCGCGCCATGCGCAGGCGCGCTTCGTTCAGCTCCAGCCCGGTGGTCTTGTAATGCGCTTCCAGGATCGCGCGGGCGTCGTCGCGCACGTCGATATGCGCGTCGAACGCCGCCGCGATGCAATCGGCGGTGATGTCGTCATGGGTGGGGCCGATGCCCCCCGAGGTAAAGACATGATCGTAGCGCGCCGACAACTCGCGCACCGCGCCGGTGATTGCCTGGGCCTCGTCGCTGACCACGCGGGCCTCGTGCAGGTCGATGCCGTGCTTGGTGAGCTCTCCGGCGAGATAATGCATGTTGGAGTCGCGCGTGCGCCCGGACAGGATCTCGTCCCCGATCACGAGCATTGCAGCGGTTGGATTGGCCATGACGCCCCTTCCCTCATATCGCGGCCTTGCGGGGCCGTGCGGGCAGGTATAGGCCGGGTTCCATGCGCTTTCAAACCCCTCTTGTCCCGGCCCGGCTGATCCGCCGCTACAAACGGTTCCTGGCCGATTGCACGCTCGCCGACGGGCGCGAGGTGACCGCCCATTGCGCCAATCCCGGCTCGATGCTGGGGTTGGCCGAACCGGGCATGAAAATCTGGCTGGAGCCCAATGACGACCCGAAAAAGAAGCTGAAATTCGGCTGGCGGCTGGTCGATCACGAAGACGGCCATTTCACCGGCGTCGACACCTCGGTGCCGAACCGGGCGCTGCGTGCCGCCCTTGAGGCGCGGCAGATCGCGCCGCTGGCCGGGTACGGCACGGTTCGGCCTGAGGTGAAATACGGCCAGTCCAGCCGCATCGACTTCCTGCTCAGCGAACCGGGCCTGCCCGACGCCTATGTCGAGGTGAAATCCGTCACGCTGTCGCGCGCACCGGGCCTGGCGGAATTTCCCGACAGCCGCACGGCGCGCGGCGCCAAGCACCTGGAGGAGCTTTCCGACATGGTGCGCGCCGGCCACCGGGCGGTGATGCTCTATCTGGTGCAGCGCACCGATTGCGACCGTTTCGACCTGGCCCGCGATATCGACCCCGCCTATGGCGCGGCTTTTGACAGGGCGCGGGACACCGGCGTGGAAAAACTGGTCTATACCACAAGGATTACGCCGGAGGAGATCACGCTGGACCGGGCGCTATAGCCGCCCGAACCGGCCCCTCTGGCAACTTCGCCGCAAACGCATTAAATATTGTGCAACGGCAGAAAGATGGAGCCACCTTTGAATAATGCACTTCGTGGCCGCCTGACCAAGGACGGCATCCGGATACACGACCAGGCCGATTTCGCCGGCATGCACAAGGCCGGCCACCTGGCCGCGCAGATCCTGGATGAGATTGCCGAGCACGTCTTTCCCGGCCAGACCACCGGCGAGATCGACCGCATCATCGAGGACAAGGTGAACGCGGCCGGCGCGACCTCGGCCACGATCGGCTACAAGGGGTACAAGCACGCCAGCTGCATCAGCGTGAACCATGTGGTCTGCCACGGCATCCCCGGCGACAAGAAGCTGAAGGACGGCGACATCCTGAACATCGACGTGACCGTGATCGTCGACGGCTGGTACGGCGACACCAGCCGGATGTACGTGGCCGGCAAGCTGAGCCGCAAGGCCGAGCGGCTGATCCAGGTCACCCATGACGCGCTGATGATCGGGATCGAACAGGTCAAGCCCGGCAATACTTTCGGCGATATCGGCCACGCGATCCAGAAATATGTCGAGGGCCACCGGATGTCGGTGGTGCGCGATTTCTGCGGCCATGGGCTGGGCCAGGTGTTCCACGCCAAGCCGAACGTGCTGCACTATGGCCGCCCCGGCACCGGCGCGGTTCTGGAGGAAGGCATGTTTTTCACCATCGAACCGATGGTGAACCTCGGACGGCCGGAAACCAAGACACTGGCCGACGACTGGACTGCGGTGACGCGGGACAAGTCGCTGTCGGCGCAATTCGAGCACTCGGTGGGGGTGACGGCGGACGGCGTGGATATCTTCACCCTGTCGCCGGCGGGCACATTCCACCCGACTTACGGCTGATCACGCCCGTACCCGACATGAAAAAGGCAGGCCGCGCGCCTGCCTTTTGCGTTCTGGGCGGAGGTCGCGCGGTTACCGTACCGTCAGCGACATCGCCTTCTGCACATGGAAGGGGGCGGCAGAAAACCGCGCCTCGTTCTTATGGCCGCTATCCGCGGCATAGAGGGTCACCGCGCCTGCAAACAGGGCCGCGAGGGCGACAGCGCCCAGGAAAGACACACGCAAACCAGTCATTTTCTCGCTCGTCTTGTTCTTGTTTTTGATCGTTTTTCGTTCGGACAGCGGAGATAGGTCCTCTGCCCTCAGGTTGCGAGGGGGAGGCGGCGGAAAATCGTCCTGCCGTGGCGTCACAAAACCGTTACGCGCCCGCGGAGCCGAACGGGCCGGATCGCGGGTTTACCCTTCCGCCTCCATGAGCGTCACATGGGTGTCACCGTATTTGCGCCGTTCCAGCAAGGTGAAGCCGTCGGGCGGCTCCATCGGCGCGCTTTCCTCCCAGACCACCAGTGCGCCCGGGGCGAGCCAACCGCCGGACCGGGCCGCCGCCATCGCCTTTTGTCCCATCCCCTTGCCGTAGGGCGGGTCGAGAAACACCAGATCGAAGGGCGCCCCGTCGCAGGCCCCCAGCTTCGCCGCGTCGCGGCGGATCAGCCGGGTCTCGGCCGTGCTGCGGGTGATCTCGATATTCTTGAGGATCAGTCCCTGCGCCACCCGGCCGTTTTCGACGAAACTGACATGCTCGGCCCCGCGCGACAGCGCCTCCAACCCCAGCGCGCCGGTCCCGGCAAAGAGGTCGAGCACCCGCGCCCCGGGGATCACCCCGTAATGGGTCAGTACCGAAAACAGGCTTTCGCGCACCCGGTCGGTGGTGGGGCGCAGATGCGCGCCCGCATCCCCCTTGCCGACCGAGGCGAGCGTGCGGCCGCGGAAATCTCCGGCGATGATCCTCACGCCCGCATCAGCGCCTTGAGGTCGAATTCCGGGTCGCCCACCAGATCGGGATCGGCGGTCTTGCCATTGTCGATCAGCCGCTTGCCGACCATATAGGCGCGCGGATCGTTCATCGCGTCCACCGCCAGCAACTGATCGCCCTTGAAGTACCAGAACGAGGCCGACTGCCCCTCGCCCTGCCGCGTGACAATTCGGTCATAGCCTGCGTTCAGCCCGGCGATCTGCAACTTGACGTCGTATTGGTCTGACCAGAACCACGGCTTCGGCACATAGTCCTCGCCCGCACCCAGCATGTTGCCCGCCACGCATTCGGCCTGGTCGATGGCGTTCGGCACGCTTTCCAGCCGGATCCGCCCGCCCCTGTAGGGGAAAGACGCGCAATCGCCCGCCGCCCAGATATGCGGGGCGGAGGTGCGGCCCTGCGCATCGGTCTTGATGCCGTTATCGATCTCCAGCCCCGCCGCCTCGGCAAGCTTGGTGGCGGGCGCGATACCGACACCGACGACGACGAATTCCACCGCCAGTTCGGAGCCGTCGGCCAGAACCGCGCCGGTCACCTTGCCATCCGTTCCGGTCAGACGCTCCAGCCCGACGCCCTCGCGGATGTCCACCCCATGGCCCTTGTGCAGAGCGCGGAAATAATCGCTGGTCTCCGGCGCCGCGACCCGCTGCAGGATGCGGTCGGCCATTTCCACCAGCGTCACCTGCACCCCGCGCTTGGCACAGACCGCCGCCGCCTCCAGCCCGATGTAACCGCCGCCGACGATCAGCGCCCGCGCGCCCTCGACCACCGCGGGCGCCATCGCGTCCACATCGGCCAGCGTGCGCACGGTGAAAACGCCCTCCAGATCGCCACCGATCGCCGCCGGAAGCCGCCGCGGATCAGACCCGGTGGTCAGCGCCAGGTCGTCATAGGCAAGCGTCTCGCCGCCCACCGTCACCGTCTGCGCGGCGGGGTCGATGGCCGTGACCTCCTGGCCCAGACGCAGGGAGATGTCCTGTTCCGCATAGAAGCTTTCGGGCCGCAGATAGAGCCGTTCCAGCGCCATGTCGCCCAGCAGATAGGCCTTGGACAGCGGCGGGCGCTGATAGGGCGGTACCGGCTCGGCCCCGATCAGGGTGATCTTGCCCTCATACCCGTCCTTGCGCAGCCGCGCGACCAATGAGGCCCCGGCCTGCCCGGCCCCGATCACGACGATATGGCCCATCTGCACTTTCCTTCCCGCTGGCTGTGGTCGATCTCCGGCAGGACACTACATCTTCGTCCGGGATGAACACAATCACTAGGGAAAGAGACACGCATGAGCATCAAACCTGGCGACCGCCTGCCCGAGGCCACCCTGACCCGGCTGGGCGCGAACGGCCCCGAACCCGTGAGCCTGTCTGATTTCACGACGGGACGCAAAGTGGTGATTTTCGGCCTGCCCGGCGCCTTTACCGGCACCTGCAGCACGTCACATCTGCCCAGCTTCATGCGCACGGCGGATGCCTTCAAGGACAAGGGCGTCGAAGAGATCATCTGCATCGCCGTCAACGATGCCTGGGTGATGGATGCCTGGGACAAGGACACCGGCGCGGGCGCGGCGGGCGTTACCCTGCTGGCCGATCACGCCAGCGAGCTGACCAAGGGATTGGGCCAGGACCTTACGGTGCCGGCCGTCGGGTTCTTCTCCCGTTCCAAGCGCTTTGCGCTTGTGGCCGAGGATGGCGTCGTCACCCATCTTCAGGAGGAGGTGGCCCCCGGCGCCTGCGACCTGACCACCGGCGAGACCCTGCTTGCCGCGCTGTGACCGCAAGGCCAGGCGGCGCCGCCGCCCGGCAATTTGCGTGAACACGAAAAACCTCTTGAAGCTCTAGTCACTAGAGATTTTACAAAGCATGGGAACCCACTGAAAGAGAGTTCCCATGACCAATCAAACAAATCTTGCGGAAACCCGGATGCTGGATTTCCACAGCCGGCCAATCGCCCGGTTGCTCGAGGCCCGCAAATGGCGCGAGTTGCCGCTGCAGGCACGGATCGGCGCGGTCTATGATTTCGTCCGCGACGAGATTGCCTTTGGCTACAACGCGCGCGACACCTTGCCCGCCTCGGCTGTGCTCGCCGACGGATACGGCCAATGCAACACCAAGGCGACCCTGCTGATGGCGCTGCTGCGGGGCGTCGGGGTGCCCTGCGTCCTGCACGGCTTTACCATCCACAAGAGCCTTCAGCGCGGCGTGGTGCCCGAGGCGATCTATTGGATGGCTCCGCGGAATATCCTGCATTCCTGGGTCGAGGTCGAGGTCGAGGGCCGCTGGGTCACCCTGGAAGGGTTCATTCTGGACCGCCCCGTATTGAACGAGCTGCAACGGGCGTTTCCGGATCGCAACAGCCTTTGTGGCTATGGGGCGGGAACCGACTGCCTGCAGGCGCCGCGCGTCGATTGGACCGGGCAGGACACCTTCATTCAATCCACCGGCATCAACCAGGACTTCGGCCTATACGACAGCCCCGATGCCTTTTTCGCCGACCACCAGCAGGAGCTGACGGGTCTGCGTGGGCTGTTCTTCCGGACTATTGCGCGGCACTGGATGAACCGGCGTGTCGGCGCCATGCGCCGGGGCGCCGTGCCTGTCATTCCGGGCGGATCCTCGGCCCTGGCCCCCGGGTTTTCCGGCAAGTTTTCTGACCGGTCAGCATGACGCCGCGCCGCCGGGCGGGGAACCGCCCGGCACGGCCGTCGCTCACATCAACCCGTCCATCTTGCGCGCGAGTTTGGCATCCTGTGCACTCAACCCGCCCACGTCATGGGTGGTCAACACCACCTCGACCGTCTTGTAGACGTTGCGCCATTCCGGATGGTGGTTCCATTTCTCGGCCCAGAAGGCCACGCGGGTCATCCAGCCGAAGGCATCGACGAAATTCTCGAATTCGAACGTCTTGGCAATCGCGTCCCGCCCCTCGACCATGACCCAGCCGTTTTTCAGCAGCGGATCCAGCAGCGGGCCGCGGGCCTCGTCGGACAATCTTTCGCTCATTCCTTTTCCTCCACGCTGACCTTCTTGAACGGGCCATACTCGGTCAAAATCTCGATCTCTTCACTGACTGCCGCACGCTCGGCATCCAGGTAGTGCGCGACCGCCTCGGCAAAGCCCGGATCGGCGATCCAGTGCAGGCTGTGGGTCTCGCTCGGCAAATAGCCGCGCGCAAGCTTGTGCTCGCCCTGCGCGCCGGCCTCGACCCGGCCCAGACCGTGGGCGATGGCGTAATCGATGGCGCGATAGTAGCACAGTTCGAAATGCAGGAACGCGTGATGCTCGGTGCAGCCCCAGTATCGGCCAAAAAGCGTGTCGCGCCCGATGAAGTTCAGTGCGCCGGCAATCCAGCGCCCGTTGCGCTCGGCGAGGTAGAGCGCGATGTCGTCGCGCAGCCGCTCCTGCGCCAGGTCGAAGAAGGCGCGGGTCAGGTAGGGCGAGCCCCATTTGCGCGATCCGGTGTCCTGGTAAAAGGTCCAGAACGCATCCCAATGCTCAGCCCGCAGGTCGTCGCCGGTCAGCAGGTGGATGGTGCCGCCAAAGGCATTGGCTTCGCGCCGTTCCTTGCGGATGGTCTTGCGCTTGCGCGAGGACAGGGAGGCCAGGAAAGCGTCGAAATCGCCGTAGCCGTCATTGAGCCAGTGAAACTGCTGACTGCTCCGCGCCATCAGGCCCATCGCTTCGCCGGCCTGCGCCTCCGCTTCCGTGCAGAAGGTGACGTGCAGCGAGGAAATCCGATTGTCCGCGGCCAGCTGCACCGCCCCCTGCACCAGCGCGGACTGACCGATGCCGTCATAGCCCGGGCGCACCAGGAACCGCCGTCCGGTGGCAGGGGTGAAGGGCACCGCGATCTGCAGCTTGGGGTAATAGCGCCCGCCGGCGCGCTCATAGGCATGCGCCCAGCTGTGGTCGAAGATATATTCGCCCTGGCTGTGCGACTTGGCATACATCGGCGCCGCCGCGATCAGCATGCCGTCGAGATAGGCGGTAAGGTACTGCGGCTGCCAGCCGGTGCCGCGCCCGACCGAACCGCTGTCCTCAAGCGCCTTGAGAAAGCGGTGGGTGGTGAAGGGGTCGGCGGGGCGCCCGCCGCCGGCCGCCTCGGGGCAGGCGCAGGCATCCCAGTCCTTCGCCGCGATCTGCGACAGCGACGGCAACACCTGAATTTCAATCTGCGCCTGATCCATGGGTCCTCCGGGCCTGCCCACTATCTGTGGTCGGCCCGGCGCGGTTCAAGCTGGGATTTCCGCGGCGTAGCCTTCAAAGGTGATATTGTCGGCCAGCCTGCGCGCCTCTGCCTCGGCCTCGGGCGACTTGATGGTCCAGCACAGCACCGGCACCCCCTCGGCATGCAGAGCACGCACACGGGGCCGGGCCAGATCATTGGCCTCATGGCTGATGAAAGCCGCGCCGACGCGTTCGAAATCCGGGATTTCGCGCAGGTGATCGCAGGTGTCGCGCGACAGCGGCCAATCGGCGGGATCATAGCTGCTGGTGGTCAGTCCACGCGGCACATCGGGCGCCAGCCGGGCCATCTCGGCCATGCTGTGGGGATTGAAGGACATCACCGCCACCGGCCCGGCATAGCCCGCCAGCGCCCGCGCCGTCGCGGCCTCCAGCGGGCCGACATCGGGGCCCATGGCGCCGTCCTGGTCCTTCAGCTCGACCAGCAGCGGCACGCGCCCCGCGACCAGCTCCAGGATCTCCGAAAACCGCGGGATGGTCTCGCCATCCCCATGCAACAGCGGGATCGTCGCCGCCTCATCGGCACTGCGCCGGCGCAGCGGCCCGGCCTGCCCGGTCAGCCGCCCCAGGTCATAGTCATGAAACACCATCGCGGCGCCATCGGCGGTCAGCTGCAGATCGATCTCGATCGCATAGCCGGCCTCGATCGCCGCCCGCACCGCGGCGCGACTGTTCTCCGGTCGGGCGCGGGCGATATCGTGATAGGCCCGGTGCGCCACAGGCAGGCGCAGCAGGTCGTCGGGCAGGACGGGCAGCGCTGTCATCGGATCTGGAAGATCCCTTCGATCTCGACCGCGACGCCCAGCGGCAGGGCGGCGGCGGACACCGCCGAGCGGGAATGGCGCCCGGCCTCGCCCAGCGCCGCGACCAGGAAATCCGAGGCGCCGTTGACGACCTGCGGCTGCTGGGTGAAATCGGCGGTCGAGTTGACGAAACCGGTCAGCTTGACCACCCGAACCAGCCGGTCCAGATCGCCGTCGCAGGCGGCACGGACCTGCGCCAAAAGGCCCATCGCGCAGCGCTTCGCGGCCGCCGCACCCGCCTCGACATCCAGGGTATCGCCCAGCTTGCCGGTGATCAGGTCGCCGCCCTCGTCGATGGAGATCTGGCCCGAAACATACAGGGTATCGCCCACCTTCACGTAGGGCACGTAATTGGCCGCGGGCGCCGGCGCGTCGGGCAGGGTCACGCCCATCTGGTCCAGGTTGCCTTGGATGCTCATCTCGATACTCTCCTCTACCGGTTCGCGCGGACGCTAGCCGGTCTGTTTCGCCGCGAAAAGCGAAATCCTCAGGTTTCGCGGAACGCCTTGGTGAAGTAATCCGCCAGCGGCTTGACCAGATAGGCCAGGGGCGATCGGTCGGCGGTTCGGACAAAGGCCTGCACCGGCATCCCCGGGATCAGGACCGTGCCCTCGGGCAGCACGTCCATCTGGCCCTCTTCCAGCACGATCTCGGCGCGATAGAAGGACCGTCCGCTGGCCTGATCCTCGAACGCATCGGCCGAAACCTGGATCACCCTGCCTTTCAATTCCGGCGTGTTCCGCTGGTCCAGCGAGGCCATGCGCAGGTTGACCGCCTGGCCGACGTGGATCTCGTCGACATGGATCGGATCGACCTGCGCGGCGATCACCAGCGGCCGGTCCTGCGGCACCAGGAACAGCACCGGATCGGCCGGCCGGATCACCGAGCGCGGCGTGTGAACGCGCATGCCGTAAACGACCCCCGAAACCGGCGCAGTGATATCCAGCCGGTCCAGCTGATCCAAAAGCGAGCGGCGCTGCTCGGCCAACTCCAATTCGCGGTACCGCAGGTCGCGCAGGCGGGTGATCGCCTCTTCGCGCTGACGGGTGCCCAGTTTCAGGATCTCGATCTCGATCTCGGTGATCCGCCCCTCGGCCTGCGCCTTGGAGGCGGTAAGCTCGCCCAGAGAGCCGTCCAGATTAGCCGCGGTGCGCCGCAGGTTCAGAACCGTCGCGGCCTGCGCCAGCCAGCGGTCCAGCAGGGATTG
>NPIG01000430.1_pt1 | contig 35026 bp, 27 predicted proteins | sample 8637441 | NCBI WGS metagenome assembly NPIG01 (sample SAMN07420675, study PRJNA396082) | bioreactor metagenome | isolation source: sample BR6 brine-fed electro-methanogenic bioreactor BR | place: Japan: Kochi | collected 2016-06-14
CGTCATCCTGACACCGACAGACGGCTGAGTGCCGGCCGGTTTTCTTCCAAGACCTTGGAGGCTTCCCGGAGCGTCCTGATCTTGGGCGACGACATCAATTCGGAGGCACTCAGGATTTACGCCCGCCCCAAAAGGACGGTGGCGGAGAACGCCCGGTGGGTCACACTAGTTCGCGCCCGATTCCTTGGTTTTCCGGAATTTGCGACCCACTTTTTCCCGCCTGGACACGTGGTATTCGCGGCAATCGGCCAAGCTCTATCGGCGCAAGGTCGCCGACCTGACCGAGGCTCTGGACAGTGAAGAGATCCGCTCCGAAGCCTTCGAGTTGATCCGCTCGCCCTCTACGGCGACAAGGAGGGACCGCGCGCGCGAGTGGAAGCTGATCATAAATGAAGATGTGGAGCCGGAGTTTTGATCCCCCGTGACTTCATAACCGCATGGCGCGCAGAAGCGCCGTGGATCGAAGACGCGCAGGTCGAGCAGGACCTCGTGATCAGCAAGGCGCTGGTCGATATTTTTTCAAACCCTGTGCTCAAAGACGCTCTTGCCTTCCGCGGCGGCACCGCGCTCTACAAGCTTTTTCTCAAACCAGCCGCCCGGTATTCGGAAGATATCGATCTGGTCCAGGTCAACGCCGAACCGGTAGGCGATATCATGACGGCACTAAGGGACGTTCTGACACCTTGGCTGGACGACAGTCCGCGCTACAAGCAAAGCGAAGGCCGCGTCACCTTCAGGTTTCGTTTCCCATCCGAAGATGCACCGCCGTTGCCGCTGACCCTCAAGGTCGAGATCAATACTCGGGAGCACTTGGGGTCGCCACTTTTCCCGAAATGCGCATGCACGTATCACCGGCCTTGGGGCCGGTGTTTTTACATGTGGAATCTGCCGTTCCGCCTTTACCTCCGCCTGCGTTGCCTGTGGCGAACAATCCGTTTTTTGGCATCTTGTGCGATACGGAGAGGGTGAGGGGGCATTCCTTGCGCCGCGCGAGTATTTCCCGGTTCCTTTTGGGCGTTGGATAGCGAACGGCGGGCGGTTCATGGTAACCTGCCGGAGAAAGGACGGGGACAGGGAGCCATGTCCGACAACAATAAATCCAAATCTTTGCGACGGGACGTACTGTTCGGGATCGCCGGGCTGTTCGTCCTGCTTGTGGTTTGCGGCCTGGGCTTCGTTGCGGCTTCCTATGAATCGGAAGCCGTGCTCATCGACGAAACGGACGTGGTGGCCAAGAACTGCTGCCAGGATACCCAATCCGGTTATTCGACGCCGACGCTGCGGGTCGCCATCGCGGCGATGATCTCGCCGGAAGCGACCAAGCAGTATTACGGCGATCTCATGCGAGAGATCGGCAATCGCCTCGGCCGCCGGACGGTGTTCCTGCAGCGCAAGACCTATGCCGAGGTCAACAAGTTGCTTGAACTCAAGGAGGTCGACCTCGCCTTCGTCTGCGCCGGGCCCTATGTCGAGGGACATCAGCGCTTCGGCATGGAGATACTGGCCGTGCCCGTGGTCAACGGGAAAAGCTCGTACCGGTCGCTGACCATCGTTCGCAGGGACAGTGGTATCGAGAACCTCGACGGCCTGAAGGACAAGCGTTTCGCGTTCACCGATCCGGATTCGAACACCGGCCATCTGGTGCCGAGATATGTTCTGGCCGAACGTTCCGAGACGCCGGAATCGTTCTTCAGCGAAACCTTCTTCACGAACAGCCACGACAATTCGATCCGGGCTGTCGCCACCGGACTGGCCGATGGCGCCGCCGTCGACTCCCTCGTCTGGCAGTTCATGAACGACACGGATTCCAGATTGGCCGGGGCCACCCGCGTCATTTACGAATCCCCCGAGTACGGCATTCCTCCGGTCGTGGTCCATCCGGATCTCTCGGCCGACATCAAACGGGGGCTCAAGGAGATGTTCTTGTCTCTGGATGAGGACCCGGACATCAGGCCGCTGCTGACCAAGCTGCGGATCGACCGCTTCGACGTCGGCAACGACGGGGCGTACGACACCGTGAGGGATATGCGGAACTGGGTCCAGATGAGGAGCGAAGCAGGCGGATGAGGCTCCAGCGAAGGGTCTTCCGGCGGGTTTTCGGCCTGCTGTCCCTTCTCATCGTCGCAGTGTGTGTTACGGCGGCGGTGTTTTCGCTCCGGGAACATCGGGAAATCGTAAAGAATTCATTTCGCGCGCAGGCGCTGTTCCTGGCTGACCAGGTCGAACGGCTGGTCCTGTGGGACGACCGGGTGGCGTTGAGGGCTCTTCTGACCCGGCTTGTCGACGAACAGTCGGTCATCGCCTACGCCTTCGTCGGGAAGGCCGGTACCCCCTATGTCTACACGTTTCCGGCCGGAGTTCCGCGGTCGCTTCTCGAAATCCATGGGGACACGCCGAGCGTTTCCCTGAAAACATGGAAGTCGTCGGATAGCGAGGTTTTCTACGATATTGCAGCCCCGCTCGAGCAGAGCGAGGCGGTTCTTCATGTCGGGCTCGAACGCAAGACCATCGACCTCGAGTCCCTCACCAAGGTCTGGGCCATCGGGCTGTTCGGGGGCGCCGCGCTGATCATCGGTCTGGTCCTGGCCTGGGTCACGGCGATGGTGACGACCCGCGAGGTTAATGCGATGACCGACGCCCTTCGCCTCAGCGAAGAAAGGGTTCGCCTGCTGCTCAGTTCGGCGGCCGAGGGGGTGTTCGGGATCGACCTGGCGGGGCGGTGCACGTTCATCAATCCGGCGGCCCGACGGTTGCTCGGCCTGGACGAAGACGACGCGATCATCGGCGAGAACATGCACGATCTGGTGCACCACACCGATGCCGATGGGTTGCCTTGCGCGAGTGAGTTCTGCCGTATCCAGAATTCCGCTCGTAGCGGTCACCCCCACCATTCCGACGATGACGTTCTTTGGCGGCGCAACGGAACCGGCTTTCCTGCCGAACTGTGGTGCCACCCGGTCGAGAAGGAAGGCGAGTTCGTCGGCGCCGTCGTGACATTCGTCGATATCACGGAGCGCAAGGAGGCGGAAAAGGAGCGAGAGCGCCTCCAGCAACAGCTGTTCGATGCGCGCAAGATGGAAGCTCTCGGCCAGTTAGCGGGAGGCATTGCCCACGATTTCAACAACCTCCTGTCACCGATCATCCTGATCATCGAGGTCCTGCTGGATGATCAGGATCCTGACAGCGAGGAAGCCAAGAATCTCAAGGACGTGCTGTTGGCGGCCCGACGGGCGCGTGAGCTTGTTCATCAAATCCTTTCCTACTCCCGCCCCCAGGAAGGCGAGCGGGTCCCGGTCGACCTGGCAGTGGTCGTGGCCGACGTTGTCGGTCTGATCCGGCCCAGCCTGCCTTCCGGCGTGACGCTGAAGCGGTCGATTGAATCGGGACTGCCGGCCATCGTCGGAGATTCGGCGGAGATCCATCAACTCATCCTGAACCTCGTGACGAATGCCCTGCAGGCGATGGAGGCGACCGGCGGCCAGCTTGAAGTCGGTTTGCGTCACGAAACCATCGACGAACCTATGACGTTCCGGCGCGGGACTGTTCGTGCCGGAGCGTATGTCGTCCTCGATGTTTCGGATACGGGATGCGGAATGGACGACGCGACGAGGGAAAGGATATTCGAACCCTTCTTCACGACAAAAAAAGGCAGCGACGGTGCAGGACTCGGCCTGGCGATCGTTGATCGCATCGTTGCCGGCCACGGCGGCGTCATCAGGGTATTGAGCGAGCCGGGCGAGGGAACGACCTTCAGGGTCTATTTCCAAGAGGCCAAGGATATTGCGGAGGCGTCCAAGATGAGTTCGGCGGTTCCGGCATGACCCGCGTTCTCGTCATCGATGATGAGGATCTGGTACGACGCGCATTTTGCCTGGTGCTCGGCAGGGCCGGCTTCGAAACCGTGGACTTCGGGGGCGGGCGGGCGGCGGTCGAGAGGTTTGACGAAATCTCGCCCGACCTCGTCATCGTCGACCTCGTCATGCCCGATCAGGACGGTTTCGATACCATTGCCCTGATTCAGCGGATGAGGCCCGGACTGCCGATCATCGCGGTCACCGGGGGTGGGCCCATGGGACCGGACCAACTGATCCAGCGGGTATCGGCGATGGGAATCGGGGTGGCGCTCAAGAAGCCTGTGGACCGCAACGATCTCCTTGCCGCGGTCAAGACGGCGGTCGGCCTAGTCTGAACGAGGTGTCATCGGCGGCTTGCCGATCGACGTTTGTATCAGGTCGGAAAGCCGTTACGCAGGGCCAGTCCGACCGCCTGGGTCCGGCTGGTTACACCCAGTTTCTTGAAAATCCCGGTCAGTCGCGCCCTGATCGACACTTCCTGCAACTGAAGCTTGTCCGCGATCTGACGGTTGCTCATTCCTTGCACGAGGAGTTCCAGGACATCCCGTTCGCGGGGTGTCAGATCGCTGAACGGGTCATCGTGATCGGAAGGGTGGGGTGCCTCTGGCGGGCTGACCGGCGACGCGGCCTCGTCCTTGATGAAGGCGAGGGACGGGACGTACCGCTCGCCCGAGAGGACAAGGTTGATCGCACTGTACATGGCACGGCTGCCGAGGGTCTTCGGGATGAAACCGGCGGCACCGGCTTCGAAGGCCTTGGCGATATCCGGGTCCGAATAGGCGCCGGAAATGATGACAACCGGCGTTTTGCCGACCCGCCTGCGGATATCGACGAGGCCGTCCATGCCGTTCACGCCGGGCATTTTCAGATCGAGAAGAACCAAGTCCAGAGCGGGAGTGGTCTCGGCCACGCGAGCGGCCTCCTCGTAGGAATCCGCCTCGATCAGATCGATATCCTGGTCGAACTTCCTGAGGATCAGCTTCATGCCCTCCCGGAAAAGGACATGGTCGTCGGCAAGCAGAATTTTCACGGAGCTTCGGCTCTTTCGTGGTGGACGAATCGACTAGGCGGCCATTCTAAAACGGGTTGCATCGGCAGGTCATCCGATTCCTGAAACGGCGTGTCCGGAAAGACCGTTAGGTTCAGTATCTTAACCCGACAGGACCCGGTTCCGCCAATCCGAAATATAGCTAAATGTGCGCATCTCTAATATGAGAACGAGAACGAATATCATAAATAATACATACATTTAGCTATATTAACCCTAGAAAGAATGCAGATATTTAGATAGGCTCCAGTGAGGGAGAACGAAAGCCCTCAGGGCCAGCAAAATGACAGGGAAACGCCTTCTCGGCTTCAAGCGAAATTGGTCTGCGACCGCGGGCGTGCGGGCGTGTCGTTGGCCGACCTCGGCAATTGTGTTCGTGGCCCTGGCAATCATCATCGGCCACGGTCTTGGAAACTCCGCCGATGCCCAGGAAAATGCGGCGTCCGCCCCGCAGCCGGCGTCTTCCGAAAAAGCGATCACCGCGACGGCGGATCATTCCCAGTTCGAGGTGTTGAAGCAGTCCTTTTCGTCTGGACCCGAGGTGACCAAGACGTGTCTCGGCTGTCACAACCAGGCGGCCAAGCAGGTCCACAAGACGATCCATTGGAACTGGCAATTGTCCAACGAAAGGACCGGACAGGTGCTGGGCATGAGACATGTCATCAACAACCTGTTCGTTTCCCTCGCGTCGAACGAGCCGTTTTGCACGCGGTGCCACATCGGTTTCGACTGGACGGATCAATCCTTCGATTTTTCCAGCGAGGAGCAGGTCGACTGTCTTGCTTGCCACGACACGACCGGAACTTACGGACTCAAGAGAATGCATCTTCGGCGGGCGCAGTGTAACGCCTGCCATATCGAATACGATCCCGCGCGGGTTCGCGAGGTCGTACAGAGACCGAATTTCTCGGAACTTGCGCTAAATGTCGGCAGACCGACCCGAACCTCCTGCGGCTCCTGCCATTTCCGCAGCGACGGTGGCGACGGTGTCAAGCACGGCGACCTCGATTCGTCGCTGGAGGATCCGCCACGCGAGGTCGACGTGCACATGTCAAAAAACGGACTCAACTTTGCCTGTGTCACCTGTCACGAGGCGAAAGAGCACCAGGTGCCGGGCAGTCGCTACCTGCCGGTGACCAAAGACGTCCGCGGCATGGATGTGGTCGGCGGCAGCCGGGCGACCTGCGAATCCTGCCACGGCCTCGCTCCCCATCCCGAAGCCACCAAGCCGAAGCTCAACGACCACGTCGACCGCGTCGCCTGTCAGACCTGCCATATCCCGGCCTTCGCCCGCGGCGGGTTGCCGACCAAGACGCACTGGGACTGGTCAACGGCGGGCCGGATGGATGAAGCGGGCAAGGAAATCGTCAAGAAGGATGCTCAGGAACACATCGTCTATTCGACCAAGCGGGGCGACGGGAAATGGTCCGAGAACATCATCCCGGATTACGTCTGGTTCAACGGCAATATCAAGCACACCACCCTCGAGGACAGTATCGATCCGACCGAAACGGTGCGGCTCAACACGCTCGCCGGTTCAGCCGACGATCCACAATCGCGGATCTGGCCGGTCAAAACGCTGCGGGGCAAGCAGCCCATCGACGCCGGGAACGCGACTCTCGCCGCCGTGCACCTGTTCGGGACCGACGAGGGAGCCTTCTGGAAGTCCTTCGACTGGGAGAAGTCCGTCACTGCCGGCATGAAGGCCGCCGGCAGGGAATTCAGTGGCCAGATGGGCTTCGCCGAGACCGAGATGCGCATCCCCATCAATCACATGGTGGCGCCGAAGGAAAACGCCCTGCAATGCAACGACTGCCATACGAAGGGCGGGCGGCTCGAGAGCCTGACCGGTTTCTACATGCCGGGGCGCGATACCTTCCACTGGCTGACGATCCTTGGATGGCTGGCCATCCTCGGCGCGCTTGCCGGTGCCATGGGCCATGCGGCCATGCGGGTCGTGTTCAAGTTGCTGCGGAAGTGAGGTCGCGATGGCTCTGGTCCGTGAAATGGTCTTTTCCCGTTTCGAGCGCTTTTCGCACTGGACGCAGGCTGCGCTGATCATCCTGCTGATGATCACCGGCTTCGAGGTGAACGGAGCCTACCAGCTCCTGGGATACGAGGAAGCGGCCGAGTGGCACCGGGTTTTCGCCTGGGTGCTGATCTGGCTTTGGGTATTCATCCTGTTCTGGAACCTCGTCACCGGAGAGTGGCGCCAGTACATCCCCACCACCGAGAAACTGTTGGCGGTGGTCCATTACTATTCGAAAGGCATCTTCGACACGGACGCCAAACATCCCTACAAAAAAACGCGGGCGGCCAAGCACAACCCCCTGCAGCGCTTGGCCTACCTCTCGTTCAATATGGCGATCTCGCCGGTGATCTGGGTCACCGGGCTTCTTTACATGTTCTACAACGACTGGCCGCAAATGGGTCTCGGCTGGATGACCCTCGGCGTGGTTGCCGGCATTCACACGGCGGCGGCCTTCGCCATGTCGGTGTTCTTCGTCGGCCACGTCTACATGATCACGACCGGTAAGACCGTCTTCGAGCAGTTGAAGGCGATGATTACCGGCTGGGATGAAGTCGAGAACGGAGAAACGGAATAGGCCTCGGCTTTTGACACTTAAAAATAGCGAACGGTTGTCTGCAAACCGGTTTGGGAGACGCACCATGAAGCTTAATCGCAGAGATTTTATCAAAAGGTCGGCGGCGACCGGTGGGGTCGTCCTGACCGCGGCATCGGCGTCAGACGTCAGTGCCCAGCCAGCAACCAATGCCATGGCGGAAGCCAAGGCGCAGCCAAAGGCCCCCGGCAAGGGGAACTGGATCCCGACCGTTTGTCAGGGATGTACATCCTGGTGTCCGGCCGAGGGGTTCGTCCAGGACGGGCGGGTCGTCAAGGTCCGCGGCCACCAGCTGTCCAAGAGCAGCGGCGGGTACGTCTGCCCGCGCGGACACATGGGTGTCGGCCAGATGTACGACCCCGACCGCATCAAGGTGCCGATGAAGCGGACCAATCCGCAAAAGGGTCGCGGCGTTGATCCCAAGTTCGTGCCGATCTCCTGGGACGAGGCTCTCGGTACCATCGCCGACAAGATGTTGGAACTGCGCAAGAACGGTGAACCGGAGAAGTTCATGCTCATGCGCGGACGCTACACCTATTGCCGCGACGTCATCTATGACGCCCTTCCCAAGATCTTCGGGTCGCCGAACAACATTTCCCACAGCGCGATCTGCGCCGAAGCGGAGAAGTTCGGGGCGTACTACACCGAAGGCTTCTGGGACTACCGCGACTATGACCTCGAAAATACCAAATACGTGATCTGTTTCGGGGCCGACCCCATTGCGTCCAACCGCCAGACCCCGAATGCCATTCGCCAGTGGGGCAAGGTGCTCGATCAGGGAACCGTGGCGGTCGTCGATCCGCGGCTCTCGGCCACGGCATCGAAAGCCCACGAATGGCTGCCTGTCAAACCGGGCGAGGACAGTGCCCTGGCGCTGGCGATGGCCAATGTGATCCTGACGGAAGGGCTGTGGAGCCGTGAGTTCGTCGGTGATTTCAAGGACGGCGTCAACGCCTTCAAGGCCGGTGCGACGGTGGACGAGGCCTCCTTCGACGAGAAGCTCACCAATGGCGTCGTCAAGTGGTGGAATATAGAACTCAAGGACCGCACCCCCGAATGGGCGGAGAAGGTCTGCCTGATCCCAGCCGATCAGATCCGGCGCGTGGCCATTGGCTTCGCCAAGGCGGCGCCGAACGTCATGTGCTGGATGGCGCCGGGTGCCGCCATGCAGCCGCGCGGTGGTTTCGGGGCCATGGCGGCCCACGCCCTCAACGGCTTGGTAGGGGCGGTCGACAACGAGGGCGGAACGCTCCAGAAGATGAGCGCCAAGTACACCCACATCCCGCTCTACGGCGACAAGTTCGGCTCCTATGTCGACGACGTCGCGAAGAAGGGCCTTAAGCACCACAAGATCGACCACCGCGGCACTCTCGAGTTCCCAGCCCTGAATCAGAAATCAGGCGGAGGCGTGGTCACCAACCGGGCGGCCGACGGCATCCTCAACGAGGATCCCAACGAGATCAAGGTGGCCATCGGATACTGGAACAATTTCGTCTACTCAGCCACGGGGGCGTCCCGTTGGGAGAAGGCGATGACGAAGATTCCCTTCTTCGTGCATGTGACGACCAATCCTGCGGAGATGACCCAGTACGCCGATATCGTGCTGCCGGCGGCGTTCCACATGTTCGAGCGGTGGGGCCTGCTTCCCAGCAAGTTCAATCGCTACAGCTACATCGGCCTGCAGCAACCGGCGGTCAAACGGTTGTGGGATTCCCGCACCGACGAGACGGAGTTCGTCTGGCTGCTGGCCAGGAAGCTGAAGGACAAGGGCTTCCCGAACCTGTTCGACTACTTCCAGAACGAGATGAAGGACCCTGAAACCGGGAAGTCGGCCGCCGACGAGTACGAGTTCGGCGAGATCGTCGTCAAGATCATGACCGAGGTTCAGTGGAACCCGGCCAAGTATCACAGCGGCGAGAAGATCAACGGCTGGAAGGAGTTCGTCGAGCGCGGCCTCTGGCAGTCCGATCAGTACCCCTTCAAGAAACTGTGGGAAAAGGGCTTCAAGACCGAGTCCAAGAAGTTCGAGTTCTACAGCGAGACCCTGAAGAAGGTGCTGGGCGAGCATGCCGAGAAGCACAAGGTCACCATCGACAAGGTCATGGAGGTGACCCAGTACGCGGGCCGGGGCGAACAGGTCTTCGTCCCACACTGGGAGCCGGCGAAGTACCACGGGGACGAAGCGGAATACCCCTTCATCTTCATGGAGAACCGCTCCCGCCTCAATCGTGAGGGGCGCTCGCAGAACCTGCGTGAGTACTACGAGTTCAAGAAAACCGACCCGGGTGACGTCAGCCACGTCGATTACCTGAAGATCAATCCGAAGGATGCCCAGGCCATGGGCCTCAAGGACGGTGACTGGGTCAAGGTCACGTCTCCCGAGAAGGCCGTGAAGATCCAGGTCAAGCTTTGGGAAGGCATCCGGCCGGGAACGGTCAATAAGACCTACGGCATGGGTCACTGGGCCTACGGACGGGTAGCTGCCGCGGACTTTGGCAAGCATGTCGAACGCGGTTTCAACAACAACGAACTGATGCCGGCCGACTATGACCGGATGAGCGGTTCGACCGCCCGGCATGCCGTAACCCGCGTCAAGCTCGAGAAGATTTAGCTACACCCGGCCGATGAAAGGAACGTGTCATGGCAAAGAAATTCGGAATGGTGATCGACCTGCACCAATGTGTCGGCTGTGGTAGCTGTGCGCTGGCGTGCAAGAACGAGAACAACACCCAGGCCCGGGCCGATGGGCAGAGCCACAACTGGGCCGACTTCATCATGTCGGTGGAGGGGGTGTTCCCCGACACCAAGTACACCCAGATGCCGGTGCTCTGTAACCACTGCTCGAAGGCGCCGTGCATCGAGGAGTGTCCGGTGACGCCGAAGGCTATCTTCAAGGCCGACGACAACACCACCGTCTACAACGAGGAACGGTGCATCGGCTGCCTGGCTTGCCAGATCGCCTGCCCCTACAGCAGCGAGAAGCTGGACGACGCCAAAAGCAACAATGGCGAAATCTACAGCGTCATCAGCTTCAACCCGTTCGGCAAGCCGACGCACGCGGAATGGCGCGACGAAACCGTGGCCATCGCCGGCTGCACGGCGAGCGGGGCGGAGGTCGCCAAGGCGGCCGGTGTGTTGCCGCCGGGGGCGAACATGTTCGAGTCAGGCGACTACAAGCCGGTTCGCAAGGATGGCGTCATCGAGAAGTGCACCTTCTGCCAGCATCTGACGATGGCGGGCGAACTACCGGCCTGCGTCACCGCCTGTCCTTCCGATGCTCGCATTTTCGGCGATCAGAACGACCCGCAGAGCGCGATCTCGATGGTTCTCGCGAAGCACAAGTCCATGCGGTTGAAGGAAGAGGAAGGGACCGAACCCAACGTCTACTACATCCGCAGCTACAACGATCCTAGGGTCCAATAGCTCAGTCAGGCCATATCCGGGGCGGAGCCTGTGATTCCGCCCCCCCCTTTTTCTTGACCGGGGGATCCGATGAACGAAATGCACGACGTAACGCACCTCCGGCAACTTGGCCGGGCGGATGCCTACCGGCTCCTGAGCGCCTGTTTCTACCAGCCGGAAGATTGCTTTCTGGAGGAGGAGGTTTTCGATCAGCTGAAGTTGGCCATGGCGCGCGCCGGCTTCGACAGGGAAGCCGAGGTTTCTGCTCTCGAAGAGCATTTCCGGTCCGAGGGGTCGGAGGCTCTGACGCTCGACTACAGCCGCCTGTTCCTGGGGCCGTTCGACATCCTCGCCAAGCCGTACGGTTCGGTCTATCTCGACGGCGACAAGGTTGTCATGGGGGATTCGACCCTGCGGGCCCTGGCCCTGTACCGGGAGGGCGGCTTCGAGGTCGCCGGCGACTTCCGGGAAGTGGCCGATCATGTTTCTGTGGAGCTCGAGTTCCTCTACCTGCTCTCCCTTCGGCTCGGCCAGATGCCCGACGCGGGCGAGCAATCCCGCCTGACGGACCTGAAACGCAAGTTCCTCACGGAACATTTGGGGCGATGGGTCGGGAAGCTGACCGAAGCCATGAGAGACGGCGCCGAAACCGAATTCTACCGGCTCCTCGGCGTTGTGACGGAGAAGTTCGTTCTTGAAGACATGCGGGAGATTTCCCGAAGCGGTTGAACGTGATGATTGCGTCCGTACGCGGCCAAGCCTTGAAGGCCTTGACCCCACAGCCGCCTGTGAGGGTCGATCACTCACGTTGCGTCCGCCACCGCTGCAAACGGAACGACTGCCGTAAGTGCCTGGATGTCTGTCCGTCCGCTGCGATCACCTGGGATGAGCGAGGGCTTCAGGTTCGGCCGGAAGACTGTACCCAGTGCCTGAGTTGCCTGTCCGTCTGCCCGACGGCGGCCCTCCAGGCTCCCGAGATGTCGTTGCCGCAGGTTCTTTCCGCTCTGGCCGAGCACCCGCTGCCCGTACTGGGCTGCCAGCAATCCGGATCGCAGGCGCATGCGCGGCTTCCCTGCCTCGGCTACCTGGCCCATCCCGAGGTCATGCTTCTGTTGGCCCTGGTCCTGGAGGACGGGGTGCAGATTGACCTGACACCCTGCGGCGAGTGTTCAAATGGCCATATCCGCGAGGGCATCGAAACGGCGCATGCAGGGCTGTCGGAGGTAAAACCGAACCACAAGATCAAGCTTGTCTTCGACCGGAACGACCTCGAGTCCAAATCGGCGGCACTGTCCCGGCGCCAGCTGTTTGCCTCGTTCCGCGAGCGTTCGACGCGAACGGCGGCCGTGATGGCGAGCCGTCTTCTGAGCGACGACAAACGGCAGTCCTTCGGCGACAAGCGGGTTCCGGCGACCCGGGTCCTGTTGCTCCGAGCGCTGGCCGGGGCTTCGGATGAGGTTCGCTGGAGGGCCGCCGACAAGCTGTTCGGGAGAGTTTCCTTTATGCCAACCTGCAACGCCTGCGGTGGGTGTGTCGGCGTGTGTCCCACCGGAGCGATCCGGCCCGCGGCTGAGGACGGGCAACTCCCGGCGTTTGACAGAGCGTTCTGCGTCGCCTGCAGTTCCTGCCAGACCTTCTGCCGGGAACAAGGCGTCGTGGTGACCGATATCGGGTGGACCGCAAAGGGCGGTCAGGGATCGGCCGCAAGCGGTACGGTGCCGTGAACAACCCACCCTGCATCCTGGTCCGTGGCATCGGCGACGTCGGATCGGCGGTTGCGCTGGTTCTGTTCCGAGCCGGCATGGCCGCCGCCCTTCATGACGATCCGTTGCCAACGGCCCACCGGCGGGGAATGGCCTTTACCGATGCCGTGTTCGACGGGGTTGCCGTGCTGGACGGCGTGTCGGCCCGGCGCGTGGGCGGGAACCGAGAGCTCCTCGCGCTCCTTATGGAACGGGATGCCGTCGCCGTTTTCACGGATTCCTTTGACGACGTGCTTTCGAGGGTTCGCTGGGATGTGCTGGTCGATGCCCGAATGCGCAAGCGCTCGGTACCGGAAAACCAACGCGGCCTGGCTTCGCTGACGGTCGGACTGGGCCCGAATTTCGTTGCCGGGCAAAACGTCGACGTCGCCGTCGAAACCAGCTGGGAGCGCCTGGGGTATATCGTACGATCGGGACCGACACTCGTTCTTGCCGGCGAACCGCGTGCCATCAACGGTGTCGGTCGCCAACGGATCGTCTATGCACCCGAGCCGGGGACTTTCCGGACCGATCGCTGGATCGGCGACCTGGTGGCCGCCGGCGACGTCGTGGCGGAAATCGGCTGCACGCGATTGGTCGCACCTTTGGCCGGCGCGTTGCGGGGCCTGACCAGGAGCGGCGTCACCGTCGAACGGAGAACCAAGGTCGTCGAGGTGGATCCAAGGGGGCGGCAGGCCATCGTTACCGGGGTCGGCGAACGGCCGAGGCGGATCGGTGAGGCTGTGTGTGCTCTCATCCGCCAACATCTTTCAGCAGCGGGAAACGGGGACGAGCGGCGGGCGATCGAGGAATTGTCCCGGATGGAAAGCGCATGATCGATCCATTCGGCCGGAAGATCAGCTATCTGCGGGTCTCGGTGACCGACCGCTGCAATCTGCGCTGTTCCTACTGCATGTCCGAGGACATGGTATTCCGGCCGCGGGCCGAAATCCTCTCGCTCGAGGAACTGGACCGGATCTGTTCGGCCTTCATCGAACTCGGGGTGCGGAAGATACGGATTACCGGCGGCGAACCGCTGATACGCCGCGGCGTTATGACACTGTTTCGTTCGCTCAGCCGCCATCTTGAAAGCGGCCGTCTGGGCGAACTGGCTCTGACGACAAACGGTACGCGTCTGGCCAGGTTCGCGCCGCATTTGGCTGCCTGCGGCGTGCGCCGGGTGAACGTCTCGCTCGATACGCTTGATGCCGGAACGTTCGAACGGTTGACCCGCGGCGGGCGTATCCGGACCGTCATGGAGGGACTTGCTGCGGCCAGGTCGGCAGGACTGGCGGTGAAAATCAATGCCGTGGTCCTTCGTGGCGTCAACGACGGCGAGATCGACGCCCTGATTGCCTGGTGCGGAAAGGAAGGCTTCGATCTGACCCTTATCGAGACCATGCCGATGGGCGGAAGTGTAACCGCGCAGCAGAACCGGTACGTGCCGCTTGAAGATCTGCGAAAGAAACTGAACCGGCGCTGGACCCTGACCGATATTCCCGGCGGTACGGGGGGACCGGCCCGCTATGCGCATATCGGCGAAACCGGCCGGCGGGTCGGGTTTATCACGCCGATGAGCCACGGCTTCTGTCAGGCCTGTAACCGTGTCCGACTGACCAGCACCGGCCGGCTTTATCTGTGTCTGGGCCAGGATGTCTTTGTTGATCTGCGGAAGGTGGTGCGGAACAGCGAGGGTAATGAAGCCCTCATTGGTGCCATTGAGGATGCGATTGCCCGCAAGCCCACGGGACATGAGTTTGTCCCTGATCCAGCGACTGCGCAGCGGAATTTCGATCGTCAAATGAACGTTACGGGTGGCTGATCTTATCCGAGTATTTGCTTGCGGAGGTTGTTTGTTCCGCCGTCAATCCCGCTTGCGCTGCCTTCTGCGGATCCAGGCCAGGCCGAGCAGGCCGGTGGCGAAGAGGGGCAGGGCGGCCGGCAGCGGCGTGTGGGCGACGGCGGTGCGGAAGATCTGGTAGTTCAGGTTTTCGGGCAGGAGGACGACCTCCTTCCAGATGAACTTGGCGTCCTCGCTGATGCCGGCGATGCTTCCCCACGGCGACGTTCCCTGGTCGGCGACGAAATTCGGGGCCTGCCAGGTCGAAAAGGCGTTGGCCAGGGCGATGAAGGCCTGAACGTCCACGGGCACGATGCCGCCGTAGAAGGTGGGATTGAGGCCGCCCAGGGTGACGATCCAATCGGTGGCGTTGGTCAGGACGGTCCCGAACGAGGTCGTGAACTCGCCGATGAAGCTGTGCTCCCTCTCGACGTTCCAGGCGACCACGTAGAGATATTCGCCGATGTCGATGTTGAAGGAGTAGGTTTCGGGGAGGCTCCAGTTGTAGGTGCCGGGGCTGCCGGCCGGCCCGAATTCATTGCGGCCGATGAACTGCAGGTCCGAGCCGGACTCGTTGCCGACGAACAGGCCGTAATGGTTGTCGGCCGTCAGCGTTGCGGTCATGACCGACGCCTGGGCGGCCGCACCCGCCAAAACGGCGCATCCCATAACAACCGACGACACCAAGAGTTGACGAATGCGCATCGTCTTCATGGCCAGCCCCCAAAAGTTGAAGAGGCCCCAATGGGGCCCACTTTCGTCCTACCCCAAATGGTAAGATCGGGGGGGACCCACGTCCAATGCGCATAGGTATAGACCTACCACCAGAGGATCTACTCCACTGGGGGGAACCAGACCACCGGCGCTGTGCATAACCGTCTGATAACGTGAATAACCGTATTCCGGGAGGCGCGTTCTACATATTCGCCAGCAGGCGGCGGGCGTCCTCCAGTCCCGGGTAGGCTGTGGCACTGGCCACCGCCTTCTCCAGGGCCGCCTTGGCCTCCTCGCGCTGATCCGCCGCCGCCAGGGCGGCTCCGAGGTGGAAATACAACTGCGGCGCCGTGTCGATGCCCGCCGCGGCCCGACGCAGGTAGATCAACGCCTGCTGGATCTTTCCCTGGCGGTAGCAGACCCATCCCAGCGTGTCGAGGAAGATGGGGTTGTCCGAGGCGACGAAGCGTTCGGCAAGGTGGCGCGCCTGCTCCAGCGCTTCCTCGTCGGTGTATTTAAAGTCGGCGATCAGGGCCGCCATGTTGTTGGCGGCGATGTGGTTCAGGGGGGCGGCGGCGAGTATGTCGCCATAGGTCGCAATCGCCGCTTCGTAGTCGGCCATCCGTTCCTGGATCGAGGCCGTCATCAACTTGGTGCGCAGATCCAGCGGCAGGGCCTCGTCGCCCCGCTTAAGGACCGCCAGGGCCTCCTCCAGCTTGCCTTCCTTGATCAGTCCGTCGGCCCGGGCAAGGAACGGATCGGCCGTCTTCGGACCCGCGGCGATCGCGAGATCGAACTGCCGGGCAGCCTCCTCGCCGCGTTCGTTGCGCATGTAGAGACGGCCGAGGGTGGTATGCACCGTGGCCACCTGCGGGTGCTCGGCGGCGATCTCCTCGAGCAGTGCGATCACGGTTTCTATCTTTCCCCGTTCCTGTTCGACGGAGATCAGCGAGTTGATCGCGTGTACGGCAAGGGGGGATTCCGGATCCTGCCGGATGACCTCGCGGAACTTCCCGGTGGCGGCGTCGGTTTGGCCCTGTCCGTTCAGGATCACGCCGTCGAGATAGGTCGAAACCCTTTCCTGGCCGGGCAGCTCGCGCAGCTTGTTCAACGCGGCCTCGGCCTCGGTCCACTGCCGGTTCCCGGCCTCAATGCGGGCGATGCTCTCCCAGGCGACGGGGAACTGCGGCTTCATCTCGGTTACCGTCCGCAACTGCTTGATTGCCGCATCGGAATCGCCACGCGCGTGGTAAAGCTGGGCGAGGCGGGTCCGCGGGGTGACGTCCATGGGATCGGCGTCGATGGCCCGGACCAGGGTGTCGATGGCCAGTTCGCGATCGCCCTCGCGCAACAGGGCCTCGGCAAGGATCTGCAGGGCCGCCTTGAAGTTCGGCTTGTCGGTGGTGACGATACGAAGATCGGCGATCGCCTCCTGCAGCCGGCCGGCATTGAAGGCGATGGAGGCCCGGACATAGAGGGCATCCGCGTTGCGAGGGTCTTCGGCAAGCACCGCACTCAAAAGCTTCTCGGCCAGTTCCTGGTTGCCGCGGGCGAAATTGATCTTGGCCAGCGAGACCTGGGCGTTCAGCCCGGCCGGCTCCATGCCGCGGACTTCGACCACTTCCTTCAGAAGCGCGATGGCGCGATCGATGGCGTTGTGGCGGATATACAGCTCGGCCAGGACGAAGTCATAGGCATCGGTTTCGGGATCGGCGGCCTTCCATTCCTTGAGGGCCGTTTCGGCAGCATCGAGGCCGCGTTTCTCCTCGAGGAAGCCGATCAGCGCCACCTTCATGGACATATCCGTGGGCATGGCCGCGATGCCGTCGCGCAGGACCTTCTCGGCCTGGTCCAGGCGCTGCGCCTGAACCAGGAACTTGGCGAGGGCGGTGCGGTATCCGGCGACCCGCGGCTTGGCGGCGAAAATCCGCTCGTAGGTCTTGACGACCTCGTCGATCTCGGCCCGCTTTTCATGGATACGCGCCTTGAGGAGAAGAATGGACACGTCGTCCGCTCCGTTGGCGATCCCTTCCTCGAGCATCTTCAGAACGAGTTCGCTTTCGCCGCGGGCCAGGTGGTAGCCGGCCAGCACGGAAAGGCCGCCGGTGTTGCCGGGATCGATGGAGAGCGCGCGTTGGGCCGCTTCCCGGGCACCCTCGGCTTCGCCGCGGCGCAGCAGGATGGCGCCGTTGAGAGCGTGGGCATCGGCGTTGTCCGGATCGAGTTCGAGGACTTTGTCGGCGCGACTTTCGGCCTGGTCGAGTTCCTCGGCGAGGAAATGGTAGTTGCCGATCTTGATGTTGGCGGCGGCGTGCGTGCTGTCCTCCTCGACGGCACGGTTGAAGGCGGCGAATGCGTTGCGGAGATTGCCCTCCGCCTCGTCGACGAGGCCCATGCGGTACCAGCCCTCGGCGGTCTTGGGATTGATGCGCAGGGCGTTCTTGAATTCGACGCGGGCCTTCTTGAATTCGTGCTCTTCGAAAAGGGCGATTCCGCGGCGGAGATACTTCTCCTCCGACGCCTTCTTGTCCTCGCAGGCCCCGAGTGTCACGACCAGGAGGCCGGCGATCAGGGTCGAGAAAAGGATACTGCGGCCAAGCATCGGACTCTCCAATCGTCGGGTCGTGGCCTCAATAGGCCGATTTCTGGAACAGGACGACGAAGACCGTCCTGACGAGGATCTTGAGATCGAACCACGGCGACCAGTTCTCGATGTAGAACAGGTCGTGCACGACACGCGCCTTCATTTTTTCCAGCGTGTCGGTTTCGCCGCGCAGGCCGTTGACCTGGGCCCAGCCGGTGATGCCCGGCTTGACCTTATGGCGGGCGAAGTAGTGGTCGATCATGCTGCCGTAGAAAGCGTTGTGGTCGACGGCGTGGGGACGCGGGCCGACCAGCGACATGGTTCCCTGCAGCACATTGAAGAGCTGCGGCAGCTCGTCGAGGCTGGTTCTCCGGATGATGGCACCGACCCGGGTGATACGGGGGTCGCCGGGTTTGGCCTGCGGGGTACCGGGTTCGTTCGGCCGGTCGTGGTACATGCTCCGGAACTTGAACAGATGGAAGATGTTGTTGTTGAAGCCGAAGCGGGTCTGCCGGAACAGGATGGGGCCGGGTGAATCGATCCGCACTGCCACCGCGACCGCCAGGAGGATCGGCGACAGGATCACCAGCAGGATCGCCGCCAGCAACCGATCCTCGACGGCCTTGACGAAGGCCCGCCATCCCGAAAGCGGTTTGCGCGACACGTCGAGGATGGGGGCGCCGGAAAAGGAACTGATGGGGGCGTCCGGGAAGGCGAAGGCGACGAGGTCCGATCCCAGCCGCAGGTTCACCGGCAGGTCGTCAAGCTGGTGGACCACTTCCACGATCCGGTTTTCGGCCGACCAGGGCAGGGCGATAACGATGTCGTCGACCTGGTCGTTGCGAACCATCTCGACGAGGTCGCTTACCGAGCCGCGTCTCAGATTGTCGCGGATGTCCGGCGAGCGGCGTTGGGTGCGGTCGTCGAAGACACCGATGATCTCGTTCCAGGGCTGGTTGTGGTGGACCAGATACTGCAACAGACGCGCCGCCTGTTCGCTGCTGCCGACGATGGCGATGGTGCGGCGGAGGCGACCCGACAGCGAGAGGCTGACGACGATCCGGCGCACCGCGAAACGGACGACGGCGATGGCGATCCCGGCCAGCGCGAACCAGGAAACCATCCACGAGCGGGCATAGGGAAAATCGAGGAACTCCAGCCGCAGGAAGTAGGCGACCACGACCAGCAGAAGCAGCGACAGAACGACCGCCGGCACGATCCGCCACAGATTGGTGGAGGGATGGCTGATCTGCTCGAATTCGTAGAGGTGGCGCTGGCGGAAGACGACGACCAGCAGGACCGTGCCGAGCACGACCGCGGTGAGGTAGATACCGAAGAGGTCCTGGGAATTCATCATGAAAAGGAGGTCGTGGGCGGTCACCAGACCGGCCAACGAGGTCGCCACCGCATCCGAGACCATCAGCCAGGCAGCCAAAGCGGTTGACGAGAAGCCCCTCAGAGGCTCAATGCCTGCGGTTCGCCGACGATCATCGGCGCGCGAATGTCCTACTTCAAGCACGCCGGTTTCCGTCTGAATCTGCGCCCCCATCCCCAGCATCTTAGACGTCAATCAAGTTGCCACATCGGAATGCTGTCCGGCAGCATCCACCCTTGCGCGACCGTGAAGCCCACCGTCGTTGTGGGACGGTTCCGAGGCACGCGACCGGTGCCGGCCGGACGGGGCTCGTTTTGGGGATGAACCGGAACACGGGGCGGACCTGCCGCCTCCGGATACCGTGAAGACTCGACGTTCTCGCCGCCACCCCCATGGTCAAGCATCGAAATCTTACCATGTAGCCGTGTCGCGGAACCCCTCCTCAAACGGTTAGGCCATCTGCCCATTGGGGGTAGGGGGCATCTCCGTTTTACTGCGGTTCTTGCCGTCAAAGGCGCGGATTTAAAGGGGTTTGGTGGGTCGAGACAGGTTGTGGAAATTCCCCGGTTTACTAACAACAACGCCCGCGAACCGGGTGTTCGCGGGCGCGGAAAAGCGGATGCGTGTGGAACCGGTCAGGTCGTCTTCATCCGNNATACCGAACACGGCGACGAGACCGAGGCCGAACAGGACGACTGCCGGCGGCAGCGGTACGGCGGCGACCTTGTAGTTTCCGAAATAGCCGCCCCCGTTAGGACCAACCGTCGTACCGGCGATCCGCAGCCGGTAGTACTCGGTGGGGAGGAGATTGGCATAGGAGACCAAAAAGTTGATGTCCCCGATCCCCGATCCGTTACTGACGCTCTGGGAGCTGGAGATCGTCCATCCACCTATTCCGTCGTTACTTTTCTCGAAGTAGACCGACAGGGTGCTGAGGTCCCAGTCCAGGAACTCCGTGTTGATGTTGAAATTGAAGAGATTGGCGCTGAAATTCGAGGTCGTATCCACCTGGAAACTGTAGATGTCCTCAAAGCTGACGCTAGGCCCGTAGCCGCCGCTGACGGTTCCATTGTCGCCGATCGACAGCATTCCGTCGCCAAGGGTCGTTGTCATCGCGACCGCCTGGGTCCCGGCACAGAAAGCCAGAGCCAGGGCTATGGCCACGGATCTCAGGAATGTTCGCACGATCTTCTCCCCCACATTGTTCAGGCGAAACGGGACCGCTCTTCCGGCAACCTGAAGCCTTGGCATTGCCGAACAGCCGCACGCCTCCGCCCCAGCGTCAACGTCGCGCAATTCTCCTTCCAAAACAGTGCTTAAATGATACGGAGGGGCAAAGAGTCGGGCAAACAAGCATAGGTGTTAGGGCACCCCTAAATATAGCCCGAATGGGTAGCCGTCTTGGACTGTCTTACTATCTTGAGGTGTTAGAGCAGCCGAAAAACACCCGGTTTTTAGGGGGTGGAGGGGCATCGCGACGGAGAAAACCGGCCCTGTGACCTTTTTGTGATGAGTCCGCAAGGACATGAGGCTCCCTCGCGACCGGGTGTCCCGGCGGAGCTTTTGGGAGGCAGAAATTTCCCCTCAGATCGATTGGGCGATGTACGACCGGATTCCCGCGCGCGACAGGTTGTCGGGAATGGTCGCGAAGGGGCTCAGGCCGCCGTCCGAACGGTCCTGAACCGCATCGATCACCGTATCGAGGTCGATGACCTTCAGATCCTCGGAATAGCCGTAGACCAGGGCCATGTCGCAAAGCATGTTGATCAGCCGCGGAATCCCGCCGCAGAAATAGTGGACCGCGACGCAGGCCTGGAGGTCGAAGATGTCCGGCGAACCGCCGGCGATCCGCAGCCGGTGGCGGATGTACTTGGCCGTTTCGCCGACATCCAGCGGGACGAGGTGATGGTGAACCGAGATGCGCTGGGCGAACTGACGGAGTTCCGGGCGCTTCAGGGTTTCCAGGAGTTCCGGCTGACCGACGAGGACGAGCTGCAGGAGCTGATCCTTCTCCGAGTTGATGTTGGAGAGCATCCGCAGTTCCTCGAGGAGATTGACCCCGATGTTCTGGGCCTCGTCGACGATCAGGACCATGCGCTTTCCGGCCGCGTACTGCGAAACCACGTATTGAACGAAGCGGTTGTAAAGGTCGACGCCTTCATCGTTCTCGCGTTCGATATCGAAGGCCGAGGTGATCCAGGTGAGCAGGTCGCCGGAGGCCGCATGGGTGTTGGTGATGTTGCCGATGACCACGTCCTTGCCGGCAATGTTGATGACGCGACGGATCAGGGTCGTCTTTCCCGATCCCACCTCGCCGGTGATGACGATGAAGCCGGCCTGCGAGATCAGGCCGTATTCGAGGAGATTGAGGGCGGTCCGGTGGTGCCGGCTGAGATACAGGAAGCTCGGATCGGGGAGAAGCGAGAAGGGCTTTTCCTTCAACCCATAGAAGTCCTCGTACATCGTTCCGGTCCACATTCTGCCCATCGGTACAAAAGTTGCGGTCATCGCATCTACTCGTCGAAGTTATGTTCGGTCGAATAGTTGACGACGGTTCCCAGCAGGGAATCGCCCAACATGTGCACGGCCCGGCGCAGGTCCTCGCGCCGGGTTTCCCCTTCCTTCACCACCAGAAGGACGCCATCGACATTCGGCAGGAAGGCGATGGCATCGTCCTGCGTCAGCAGGGGCGGCATATCGTAAATGACCATGCGGTCGGGATATCGGGTCTTCAGTTCCTCGACCAGGGCGACCATCTTCGGCGCCGCCAGCATCTCCGAGGAGCGGTCGAGCTTGCGGGAAGCCGGCAGGACCACGATCCGCTCCAGGCCGGGATGAACCAGACAGGACTGGATCGGGATGCCGCGCAGCAGGTAGTCGTTGATGCCGATCTTGGGAGTCAGCCCGAGGCGGGTGTGGAGCGACGGCTTGCGCAGGTCGAGATCGACCAGCAGGACCGTGTGGTTAACATCCATCGCCAGGGACAGGGCGAGATTGATGGCGATGGTGGTCTTGCCCTCGCCATAGCGCGGGCTGGAAATCGCCAGGGTGTTGGTTCCCGACCGGCCCAGCTGCTGCGCGATCTTGGTGCGCAGCATGCGGAAGATGTCGGCTTCGGAGCGGTGCGTCCGGCGGGCAATGATGTGCCATTTGTCGAGCACCCGGTCCGAAACCTCCATCCGCTTGGTCTCGCGGTAGGTCACGTCGGCCGGCTTGACCAGAACGCCGGATTCGTCCCCTCCGTCACTTGCCAGGTCGAGCGGAACCAGGCGTGGCTGACCGGCCAGTTGGGCCCGTTGCCGGCGTGCCTTCTCAAGAGCTTTTTCGAGACGTTCCATGGCTTCCCCTCGAACCTTCCCCTATCACCCGCCGCTTCCGCCGGTGCCCTGCGGCCAGATGTTGGCCAGGCTGGTCGCGAACTCGCTCAGTCCGAGCTTTCGCAGCGCCACCTGCCACAGGACATCGAGGGAAAGGACGTAGGTGTCGACCGCCCAGGCGCCGGCGGCCACCAGCCCGACAAAGGCGATCACGGCAAATCCCAGGCCCACCCGGCGCCGGTTGCGCTCCGCGGTGCTCTGAATGTAGGGAACGACGACCAGCGGCATCTGCCCGGTCAGCGCCTCGATGTGGCGTGATCCCTGGACGGCACTGCTGAAGGCTTCGGCCAGCGTAACGCAACCGATGCCGCAGCCGATCGCCAGGACGAAGCCAAGGCCGAGGATCAGTTTCCGCGGCGGCTTGGCCGGGGTTTCCGGCAGGTCCGGTGGCTCGATGATGGCGAGACGTTCCGCTTTCCGCTCCATCTGGACGGCTTCGGCGGTTTCCGCCGCCATGCGCCGGTCGGTCAGTTCACGATAGCGCAGGACGAGGTTGTCATAGTTGCGCTTGAGGGCGGTGAATTCGCGCTCGACCGTCGGGGCCTGCCGGAGACGGAGTTCATAGGTGTTCTGCTGACGGCTCGCCTCCTTCCGCTGATTCAGCAGGGCCTGGTACTCGCTCTCGACGGCTTCGAGCTGGGCCTGAACCTGGAGGTAGGCCGGATTGTCCGGAAGCTCCGGTGGCTTCTGGCCGGTCGGCTGCGGCCGGGCCGCGCGCTCCTCCTCGAGTGCCGCAAGCTGCCGCTGCAGGCGTTTGACGTCGGGATGTGTGGCCGAGTACTTGCCCTGGGCTGCCGCCAACTGCCGTTCCACATCCTCGATCTGGGCCAGCAGGCCGTTCGCCGGATCGCCACTCACCTCGGCCTCGAGCGCCGCGATCTCACGGCGCATTTTGGCGACATCCGGGTGGTCGGGACCGTAACGGCTGCTCAACGTCGTGAACTTCGCCCTGAGGGCGTTCAACTGGGTCGACGGCGCGACCAGAAGCTGACCGTCGGCGACGACCCGGGCATAGGGATCAATATGGGCAAGCTGGCCGCGCAGGCTGCCCCTGCGCTCGCTGAGGAGACCGAGGTGTCGGCCGATTTCCATGGCATCGCGGTTGGCGCGTTCGGCCATCTGCATGTTGAAGGGCATGTCTTCGGGCATGCTGCCGGCATTTTCCGCCTTGAACGCCGCGATCTTGTGTTCGTGCTCGGCGATCTCGGTCTCCAGGCGTGCGGCCTCGGCCTTCAGGAACTCGGTCGTTTCCTTCGTCTTCTCGTGCCGGACCTTCGCGTCCTCCTCCAGGAACCGGGTCAGAAGTTCGCTGGCCACCCGCTGGGACGTCGCCGGGTTTTCGTGCTCGAAACTCAGGGTGAAGGCCATGGCCCCCATCATTTCCCGGGCGGCGACGTTCGCCATCTGCGGGTTCGAGAACTCGGCGGAGACAAGCTCGAGACTGATGCTCTTGCGCATGTCCTCGACCACGGTGGTCATCGGGACTTTGCGGCGCTTCTTTTCGTAGAGATTGAGCTTGGTGACGATGTCGACCAGGTTTTGCATGGTCGTCATCTTCTGCTGGATCTGCTGGATCCGCTGATCCGCGAAAACGGTCGAGGAGACGTCGATGACCTCGCGCGGGATCTCCGGTTCCTCGATCTGGACCAGTGCCGTGGAGCGGTAGGCCGGGGGAAGCAGGTAGGCGACCAGGGCGACCATGACGAAAACGGCGAAAGCCGGAAGGAGGAAGGTTCCCTTCCTGCGCTTCAGCACCGTCCTGTAGTCGTTGAGGTTGAACTCATCCATGGTCCCGGTTCCTGGGCATTGTCGGTCGATTGACCATCAATTCACGTCGATGTTCTCGAGGTCGTAGGTGATGTTGACGAGGAAGGCATGGGAATCGGCGTCGCCGTCATCCCGCGAGATCGTCCGGTAGCGATAGGACGGGGAAAGATTCCACTTGTCGGTAAGGTCGTAGCGGAACTTCGGCCAGACCTCGAAATAGGTGCTGTCGTTGCCGTCGCCGCCATCGAGGTCCGAGTTGTTGCGCACGTAGGCATCCAGCTGCGTCGAGATCCGCTCGTTGATGTTGTGGATCCACCTGCCGGAGACGGTATCGGACTGAACCTGAGTTCCGTTGGATAGCGGGGATATGGCGCGCGATGCGCGCAGGCTGATCCGATCCTCCTCGTCGCGATAGTTCCAGGACAGGTTTGCGGAAAGACCATGCGACGTGTCGGTCGAACGGCCTTCGAGCTTGGTGAAGGAAACGCGCCATCCCAGGTAGCCGCCAAAGTCGATGAGTTCGTTCCAGCGGTGGTTCCAGCCGGCAACCGGCCCGACGGAATCGATCGTTACGGACGGCCCTTCGAGGGTCTCGTAGCGATCCGTCAGCACCATCACGAAACCGGTGTCCAGGGGGCCGAAAGCGTGCCTGAATGCGGGTCTCAGCGAGAACGTCTGGTAGTCCGTGAAATCGTTGGAATCGTCGGAGCCGTACTCGGTACGATTATAGTTTCCGGTTACCGCAACCTGGTCGGTCGGTGTCAGCGAATATTCGAATCCGGGCTCCAAATTCCAGCGGAGGCGGTCGACGCCGCTCACGATCCGGACACCCGAATCCAATTCACTGGTCCGGACCGTGTCGAGGTCGAGCGCCGCGTTCAGGCCCAGCTTGGTCAATTCCCCACGGTGCGTATTATCCCATTTGAGGTGAAAATCGGTGGAATTGAACTGGCTGTCATCGAACCGGCGAAGATCGATCCGGCCGGTCAAATTACTGCTCACCGTGGGAGTCTCGGCCGACAGAGTCACCTGCGGCGAGGTGTTGGAACCCGTGACGCTTTTCGGATCTTCCCTGGAAAGAAGGGTGTTGTCGTCGAACTCGAGCCACTGGCGAACGGTGAAATCCGCCTTGAGGGACTGAGCAATCGCATGGGAAGGGAAGACCTGCGGCAATCCCAGAACGGCGGCAACCAGAACCGCGGCCATCTTCCGCGCGGGAAGGGCCGGTCGGCGACGTTGCCGGAGATCTGTACGCCGATTCAGGTCGTTCATACGGTCCGTTAGAACAGCCCTTTTGTCGGCACCACAACGACATCCCCAGGTTTCAGGATAAGGTCGGTCTCCAACGCCTTGCCACGCTTCACATCGCCATACCGGAACGTCAGGCGCTCGGCCTTATCGTTCTCGTGTCGGATGATCAGGATGTCGTCTTCGCTTGCGTAAGGCGTCAGTCCGCCGGCCATGCTCAGCAACTGCATGACCGAGGTATAGTGGCCGACAACGAACTCCCCAGGATTGTTCACTTGGCCGACGACAAAGAACTTGTTCCCCAAAATTGCCTTGACCGAAACGGTCACCACGGGATCGGCGATATACGCCTTGATCCGTTTGACTAATTCCCCCTGCAGTTCATCCGCCGTCAGTCCGCTTGCCATGACGGTTCCGGCGAGCGGAAACGTAATGGTCCCATCCGGCAGGACGAGCACTTCCCGGTCCAGTCCCTCTTCTTTCCAGACCGAGATCACGATGACGTCGCCGGGATTCAGCGTGTATCCATGCTCCGATGGTGCGGCCGACAGGCCGGTGCACCAGAAGAGCACCAGGGAAAACAAGATGGTGGATACAGCCTTCTTCACGGCGCAAGTTCCCCTTCGAAAGTTCCCGTTAGGCGACCTTTCTACGCCAAGGACGGTGATGTGGGAGAGGCAAACGTTAACACAGAGCCCACGAGGCTCTCTATTACTCGAAAGCGTTAGACTCCCCCCTCTGCGCTCACTTTCGGGGTGCTTTTATTCGTTTTCGCAGCGACGGGAGGATCGGTGAGGTCGAATCGACTGCGCGAGGGTGTTTCGGAAGCCTGCCGCCGAGTGCCTACAACGCGGAAACAAAACACCTATTTGGAACAAAACGAAACAAAGTCTGTCATCATCCTGTTACACATCCGCGCCTACCATAAATGAAACAATAGAAGTCCGGTTTCGTGCTGTTTTTGCTGCGATATCTGTCTTGAGGTAACGATCCGAACCCAATTGGAATCATGGTGGATGATTCGGGATGTTGTGATCGAGCCCGCGCGAACGCGGGATGGGGGAAGGAAGATCACATCCCATAACCCAGAAGCGGGAGGCAGTGAGCTGACAGGCGTCCTCAGGGGCGTCGAGGAGTTGCCTGGAATGCGATACGTGCATCAAGCGGTTCCGTCACGAAGGTCGCTTGGTTCGATGGATTTGATTGTCAAACGGCCGAGCGCTGTCTTTTCTCGGTAGGGCGGACTACGCAATGAAAACGACCGCCCTGTTCAAGGATTTCCTGGTTGCCGTCGTTCTGACGGTCGTCGCCTACGCCATTTTCGGAACATTCGACGTCTTCGATCGCTGGTACGAGTTCAGCCGGGCTCATGAATCGTGGGAACTGGACGAGATTCCCGGCGCCCTCGCCGGTACCCTGATCGGCCTATGCTGGTTTGCATTCAGGCGCTGGCGGGAGGCCGAGGAACGGGCGGTTGCCGTCGAGAAAGCGGAGGCGGCGGCCGAGGCCGTCGAGCGCCAGTTCCTGGCGGCCATCGACTCGCTTCCCCTCGGCATCATGTTCTTCGATCAGGACGACAACCTGGCGCTATGCAACGAGTTCTTCCGGCAAAAGGATCCGGCCGGGAAGCACGTCCTCATGGGCAGGAGTTTCGAGGACAACGTGCGCAATTGGGTGGACAACGGTGTCGTTCCCGATCTCAATGGCGACAAGGAAGAGGCGATCCGGAAATTCGTGGCCCTGCACAAGGGTCCGGACGAGGTGTTCGAACAACGGGTCAAGGGCGGATACATCGAGATCCAGGAACACTCGACACCGGGCGGCGGTACACTGACCATCACCCAGGATATCTCGGAGCGCAAGTGGGCAGAGGAGAGTCTGCGCAATTCGGCCGAGTTTCAGCGCAGACTCATCGATGCCATGCCTTTGCCCGCATTCTACAAGAACTTCGAGGGAAAGTATCTGGGCTGCAATTCAGCCTTTGCGGAATTCTTCGGGGTCGACAAGGTCGACGTCATCGGCAAGACCGTTTTTGAGTTCGCACCCTCTGATTTGGCGAAAACCCATACTGCCGCCGACGAGGAACTGATCCGGAATGGGGGGGCGCAGACTTACGAGACACCGGTGCGTGCCGGCGATGGTAGTATCCACACCGTTATCCTGAGCAAGGCCGTTTTTCGCGCCGCCGGCGAGCGAAGCGGCGGCATCGTCGGCGTCTGGGTCGACGTTACCGATCGCATACAGATGGAAGACGCTCTGCGGCACCGCGAGACCCAACTGCGGGCTGTGCTCGACAACTCGCCGGCATCGATCTACCTCAAGGACATCGACGGCCGTTTCCTTCTGGTCAACGATGCGTTCGTCAGGCGCAACGGCATCTCCGAGGCGGAGGCCCTTGGCCGCGTGTCGAGCGACTTCCTGCCCCAGGAGACGGCAGCCCTGATCGATGAAGAAGAACGGGAAGTCATCGAAAGACGGACACCGCGCACATCTGAGCGGCCGCTGGTCTACGGTGATGGATCGGCTGGTGCGTTCATGGTCACCAAGTTCCCGGTCATCGATCCCGAGGGCGAACTGGTCGGTGTCGGCAGTATCAGTACCGATGTAACGGAACGCCACGAGATGGAGGAGCAGTCGCGACGGCTCCATGCCGAGTTGGCCCAAGTATCGCGGTTGGGCACCATGGGAGAACTGGCCAGTGGCTTTGCCCATGAACTCAACCAGCCGCTTGCGGCCATAACCAATTACGTTACCGGGGTTCTGCGGCGCCTGCGGGCCGGCGACGAGGATGTCCAGAAATTCATACGGGTCCTGGAACTGGTGGCCGAGCAGTCACGGCGTGCCAGCACCACGATCAGCCGCATCCGGAAATTCATCGGCAAGGAGCAGCCGGAAAAGACGCCGATATGCGTCAATCATCCGATTCAGGCTGCGATCGGACTGATCGAGAGTGACCTGATCGGCGCCAAGGCCAAGCTCGAATCGAAATTCGGATCGCCCTTACCCCGGATTCTGGGCGACGCCGTGCAGATCCAGCAAGTCGTCCTCAACCTGCTGAAGAACTCGGTCGAAGCCGTCCGCGAAGATGGAACGCCTCTGCATATCGTCGTCCAAAGCGAGGAGTCCGCGGACGGCGGCGTCACCGTTTCGGTCGAAGACAACGGACGCGGACTGAGCGAAGCGGTGCGTCACCACCTGTTCGAGCCCTTCTTCACGACCAAGGAGAACGGCATGGGAATCGGTCTTCTGGTCTGCCGCAAGATCATCGAAGAGCATGACGGCGTTCTCGAAGTGACGCCTCTCGAGGCGGGCGGGACCCGCGTGGCGTTTTCGCTGCCGCCCTGCGAGGCGGTATCGGACAGTGAAATCGAGGTCGGAGCCGACTGACCGAAGTCCCTGTGCTCCGGCCGTCAAGGCGGGCCGTGTGATCAGGCCATGGCGATGTATTTGAACAGCAGCTTGTACAGATAAGCGGAGCGCGGCGCCTTTATGGCGTTGGTCAAGGCGTGGCCTCCGACACAATCGAAGCCGCTGCAACTGACGAAGGTGCTCAGGCTCAACGACCGGATGCCGTGGACATAGGTTTTCAGCGACTGGGCATTGGCCCGCTCCACGAAATCCGACAATTGGAAAGCCAACTGCTCCCGGTCCTGGTCCAGGGGGTAGGCATCGACGCCGACCGCGGCAATTCCCGAATACTGGTAATTGTGTAAATCCTCGCGATCCAGGGGAACGCGGGCGCAAACGCTGTGGCTGTGCATCATCAGGGGCGCAACGGCGTTGACGAGCCTTTCCGTGGGTGCACGTTCGGGAATGCCGATGATCTCGAAAACCACGCTGTCGCTGAATTCAGCCAGCCTTTGCGAACACGTCAACGCATAGGAAATGCGGCTCATGGGGTGACTGAGCGTTCCGAAATGGACCGGGATCATGACCAGGCTGCCGTGGCTTTTCTTCCCCATCTGCCGAAGAGTCGAGGCGACCGCCCCCAAAACGCGGAGGTCGAGTTGCCGAATGGCCCGGACGTTGTCGGCGTCGTCGAGCACGCCGTATCCGTAGCGGAAGTTGCGCTTGCTGACGCGCTTGGTTGGGATGCAGACGAACATGGAAATCATGTTGGTGGCGACTTCCATGAGGGGACGATAGATAAACCCGATGGGGCCGCCGATCTCTTCCGGTCCCTGTTCGGCGTCGGAGAGGGGGAAATCGGGAATAAGGCGCTGGAACCGTAGCGAGGGGCTGTCGAAAAGGTCGGATTGCTGGGCAGGCACCGGTTCGGGGACTTCGACCTCGTACAGCTTCAGCCCCTTGCTCGCGGCTGGGGTGAGATCGAGTTCCTTGACCACCCGGTTCCAAATGTCGCGGCATTTCTCGGCACCGCGCTGTCGCCCTGCGCCGCCAAAGAAAACGAAGAACGACAGGTCGTCGTAACGCAGGATCACAGTGTTTGCGTCCGCTCCGGACTCGAAAATCCTTCCCAAGGTTGCGTAGCGGGAACGTATCTGGCCGCCTTCCCCGCGTTGGATTTCTCCCCGTACTCCACTGAAATCGAAGAAGAAAATCGACGAATCAAGCTCATTGCCGGCCTGAACCAACAACCGAACGGCCTGTTCCTGGTGCCGGACGGGTTCCCAATCTTCTGCCGATCGATTGCCCGGGGCTTGAAAACCGGATTGCTGGCGCCCGGTCGACAGAGATTTACGTAACTGCGCCACCCAGTTACTTAGATGGGTCAAAATATCCTCCTGGCGAGAGCCTGCTTCACTCCCTCCGTGCGCGCTCTTCTACTTTATCTATACTCCTTCCCTCATTTTTTTATTCGATACACTTGTTGATTGATCTGATCAATTCCTCGTTTGAGAAGGGCTTTTTAAGAATGAAATCAGCACCGTAGTGTTTTGCAAGATTCAAATACTGCATGTTCTTGGCCCGCCCGCCACCCGAAATTGCAATGATCTTAAGGGAAGGATGTGAGCGCCTGATTTCGATCGTCGTTTGTACGCCTTCCATTACGGGCATGATGATATCTGTAATAACGATATCGATCTTTTCCTCATCAAGAACCTTAAGTCCTTCCTGTCCATTTCTCGCTTCCAAGACTTCATGCCCTGCCAGCAAAATCGTATCTGCGAGGGAAAAGCGTACAAGCTCTTCGTCCTCGATGATAAGAATCCGTGCCATTGGTGTAGCTCATCTATTGATGTTTGTATTAACTTTTTATCAACCACAATACTACAAAAGGATAGGCAAGTATAAATAATAATTTGTTGAGAAATTAGGTGAAATTGCGTCTTTTTTTCTAGCCGAATTTATTTGAAATTTATCTAAAATTTTATGCAAATCGTCCTTTTCTTTAATCGTGACGGTCCTTTCTCGCCGGCGTCTGGACGCCCTGTTCTCGTAAACGAGGCTATTTGGCGAGCGGGAAATAGACCCGGATCGTCGTGCCCTCGTTACGATTGCTTGTGACATCGATGGCTCCCTCACGCTTGGTGATGATGCCATAGATGATCGACAGCCCCATGCCGGTTCCTTCGCCCACGCCCTTGGTCGTAAAGAACGGGTCGAATACGCGCTTGAGCGTTTCCTCTTCCATCCCATGACCGGTATCGCGGACCGAAAGAACGGCATATTCCCCGGCTTCGACCTGCCGCGTCGTCGTGACGGCAGGTTGGCGCAGCGACGTTTTGAACAGCGAGACGTCGAGAATGCCGGGCGTCTTGTCGATCGCGTCGAGCGCATTGGATGTCAAATTCATCACGATCGTATGGATTTCGTTCGGGGCAACCCTGACAAAAACGGGCCCCTTTTCGATCTCGCTGATGAATTCGACGTTCGAAGGGGTTATGGCCCGAACGAGCATGAGCGCCTCTTCGACCGAGCGCGTCAGTTCGGTGAGGGATTCAAGCGTTTCGCTGCCGCGACTGAAGGTGAGAATCCCGTTTACCAGGTGCTTCATCCGGTCGGACGCCTCGAGCACCTTCTGCAGGCGCAAGCGTCCGGGATCATCCGGTTGCATGCAGGAAAGCGCGGACTCGGTGAGGCCCATCATCGGCTGCAGCATGTTGTTGATCTCATGGGCGACACCGCCGGCAAGACTGCCCAGGGAGTCGAGCATCTGGAACTGCCGAACCTGCTCCTCGGCCAGCACCCGTTCGGTGATCTCGGTGTTGGTTCCGACCATCCTGGAGGGCTGGCCATGGTCGTCATTGACCACGGACCCGCGACAGGCGAACCACTTGATCGATCCGTCGCGGTGGATCATCCGGTGATCGACGGCGAACTCCGGCAATTCCCCGGCAATATGTCTTTTCGCCTTGGTCATCAGGGACTGGGAATCTTCGGGATGCACGTGCCTCAGCCACTCATCGACATTGCACGCCCCTTCGGTAATCCCCAGGCCCAGCAGTTCCCGCAGAATCGGCGAAACATGCATATCATCGGTCACCAGATCCCATTCCCACCATCCGACGCGGCCGGCCTCGCTGGCGCGGTGAAACCGGTTTTCGGCTTCCTCGCGCTTCCGCATCATACCCATAAGTTGGTTTTGCGACTTTTGAAATTCAACCGTACGAAGTCGTGTCGCGTAATCGATGAACCGAAAGGCGAGGAATCGTATGGAAATAAAGATCAAAGTGGCGGCTATCATGCCGCCGATCAGGGCGATAACGGCATTGGTCGCGGCGGGCAACAAACTCAGGTTGCCGCGGAGCGTGCCGACAGCTCGGACGCCGTCGGTGACGTCGGTTTCCCACGACGCGGTCAGCCATCCGCTGGGCTTCCCCAGCTCCAGTACGGTGTCTCCGTCGGATGACCGCAGGCTGTAACTCGCGGTTGTCCGTTCCAGCGGCTGGTCGGAAAGAATGTCTTCATAGCGGTCGCCGAGGAATTGCCAGGTTAGCGGATTCACGGAAATCAGCCGGGAAATCTGATTGGCGTTGTATTCGACCAATGTTCTCGTTTGGACGGCAACGTCGCGATAGCTCACATAAACGACGCTGATCGGGATCAGGAATGCGACGAGAATGCAGACGGTTATGATCAGCAGCGTCAAACCACGCCGTACGCGCCGCGCCTGCGCGTTGAAATCCCGGTAATCCGTGGGGGCTTCAGATCCGGTTGTCGGGGGCAGAGGGGTCCGGTCCATTTCCTTTTATAGATCGATCGGGATACAGTCGTTCTCCCGTAAGATGCTCCTTCCTGTTGGCGACTCGATGAAGTCTATGAAGTCCAACGCCCTTCGGGTCGGTTGGTTTCCTACGACGGATCGCAAAGTGATCACCATGGGATAGGCCCCGTTCGCCAGCGCTTCGGGCGTCGGGTCGGTGCCGTCGATTTTCAATGGGTGCAGGGAGCGTCCCTCCGAGCGGATGGCGACCAATGTCGTGGGCACAAGGCTTCCTGTATTCTTTTCACCGATGTCCATCGCCTCCTGGTCGGTGTGGGCGATGACCGCGCCCCGTGAAGCGCGAGCCAGTTCCAGTACCGGTTCGATTCCTTTGAAATGCTCCATCAGCGTGGTCGATACGGTGTCGCTGGACGGGCGCAGGACCAATCCGATCTGGGTGCCATCCGGCCATTGGGTGATCCTGCGTTCGTAAATACCGACGATATCCGCTTTCGAGAGACCAATGTCGTCCACCATCCCATTGGAGACCGAGAAGATGAAAGGCGTTCGGCAAAGCGGCTGGGCCGTAGCCCCTTTGGCCGCTTCCTCGATGGTCAGAGGGCGGGCCGAGAAGCTGACATCGAAAGCGCCGGCGAGGACGGCCTTGATGCCGCCGCCGCTGCCGAGACTCGGGGAAACGGCCACGTCTATCCCACGCGCGGACGTGTAGGCCTCGCCGAGCAGGTGCAGGATACCGATCGACCAGCCGGTTCCTCCGGTGGCAAGGGTTTCGCCCCTCACGGGCTGGGATAAAACCAGCAAGAAAACTGCCGACAGGAAGCTGATCGAACGTGAGGGGGGCAGCAACTAGTAGCTCCTTTGGTGGCGCTTTTCGGGGCGATCGACCCGTGCGATTTTTTCGTGAAATTCAATCGAGGTATTCTAATCCTTTGGAGTGACAGGAAAAAGGCGAAAGCTCGGATCGGTGTTTTTACGTAAAGCGGGAATGAGAGCTATTTCGGGGCCATTTTCAGCGCGTTTATCTTGCGGTTCCACCGAGCCAGGCCGGTCCGGCTTTGCAGCGGCGAAGGGCGCGCACTCCAACCCGCGCATGATCGCCGCGGCCTCATCGGTTTTGGTGAAATCCTTGAACTGCCTGGCGGTTGTTCCGGATTTCGGTCCGAGGACCATATGGAGGGCCAATTCCAAGGAATAGGAACCGTCATTGAGGGAGTCGGCCGAGGGGGTGATACCTTCGAGCAGGATCGCGCGCAGTTGACGCCGTTCCGCGAGGATCGCGGTCAGGGCGCCGAAAACGAGGCTGCCGATTCTCTGTTCTCCGATTTCCATCATTTCCTGATCGCTGTAGGCGACGATCGCGCCGCGCGATTCCCGTCCCGTCTGGAACAGTTCGGCCAGTCCGGGAAACCGGGATTCAAGAATGGCCGCACCGGTTTCGCTCGGTGGCCGGTAAACCAGGGAAATCGGCTTTCCATCCGGCCATTCGACCATCCGGCGGGCGAAGATATCGAGCACGTCGTTGCCGGAGAAGGACAGAGCTCCCCGAACCTTGTCGGACACGGCAAACACGAAGGGTGTCCGGCAGAGCGGTTCGGCAACCGCGCCTTGCTCCTCCTCCATGTCCTTCAGGGGACGGGCGGAAAAGCTGACCCCGAACTGGCCGGCGATAATGGCCCGTACGCCGCCACCGCTGCCGACACTCGGCGGAATATCCACAGTTACGGCGGGATTGTGGACGGTAAAGGCGTCGCCAAGGGTCTTTGCCAGCGCAAGGGCAACACCGGTTCCCCCCATGGTCAGGGTTTCGGCACTGGCCGGTCCGGTAATGAGTAGGAGACAGAGGAAGGCAGGTTGGGCAATGGTCGTTCGGGACACCCGCATCTTGGACATTCCTGGGCCGAGTGGATCACAGACTCTTTAAGTTGTATTTCATTGCGGCCAATCTCTAAAAAATAGCAGATGGCCGATGCCAACAGAAGCCAAATTCACTATAGATGTCTCGTAGCGTCAATCGCAGGTTACCTTGATTGACAGATTCTGTGAACCTGTCTGATCATGGTGCTGCGCAGGGACGGCCGGGCCGCCGCCGAAGCGCCACGAAACGGGAGGTGGAACAATGAGCGATCAGAAGGCCGGAGGAGGGGGGGCGGACCGGCGCGTCCTCGTCCTCAATGCCGGCGACAATGTCGGTGTCGCGTGCTCCGATCTGGCGGCGGGAACGGAAGTCCGGGTTGCCGGACGGCCGGTTTCGCTGCCCGGCGACGTGGCGCTGGGGCACAAGCTGGCCCTTGTCGCGATGGAGGCGGGCGAACGGATCGTCAA
>NPIG01000431.1_pt1 | contig 35011 bp, 32 predicted proteins | sample 8637441 | NCBI WGS metagenome assembly NPIG01 (sample SAMN07420675, study PRJNA396082) | bioreactor metagenome | isolation source: sample BR6 brine-fed electro-methanogenic bioreactor BR | place: Japan: Kochi | collected 2016-06-14
GGCGCGGGTGGTTCGGGCGACGCTTCGGTAGCGTGTCGCTGTCTCAGGAATAAGTGTACCCGAAGGACATCCCGAAATCCGCCGTCCGCAGCGGGGCGTTGCCGCGCCGCGCGTCGCGCAGCCACAGCCGCCCGTGTACTTGGGTCTCGCTCAAATCGGCCTCGGCGGGCAGATGCGCCCCCTGGCACCACAACCCGCCCAGCCATTCGCCGTTGCGGAAGCTGACCGGCGCGCGCGCCTCGACCCCCTGGAGCGAGAAATTGCCGTAGCAGACGGTGTCCGAGAACTCCGCCCCGGCGGCAAAGCGGGCGTTGTCGAACCGCCCGATGCCGCGGAATTCCGCCGCCGCAAAACCCGCCGCACCGTCAAACCGGCTGTCCTCGAATTGGGCATCGTTCATGAATTGCGCGCCCTCGAACCGGGCTGGACCGCCGAACGCCGCCCCTTGGAACCAGCACAGCCCGTCGAACCGGGCGCCGCGCGCGTCGATGCCCTGCGGGAATCGCGCGCCGGTGAAATCCACGCCCGTCAGCGCGCAGCCGGCAAGGTCCAGCGGCCCGTCGCAGTTGATCCCGCGCAGGTCCACGTAATGCCCGTGCTGCCACGGCACGCACAGGCGGTCGCGGATCTCCTGCGGGGTCATCAGGCGGCCTCGCCCAGGGCTTGACCGGCCTTGGCGATGATCTCTTCCGCCCAGGGCATGGCCAGATCCTCGGCCATGTCGTCGCCCGAGGCATCATGCGCCACCCGCTCGCCCAGTTGCTGCGCGCCATGCGCCAGCATCAGCTCGGCCAGTTTCTTGGGTCCGTGGTTGAAGGTCTCGTCATACTCGCTGTCGCCCAGCCCGAAGATCGCGAAATGGATCGCCGAAAGATCGGGTTTTTCCGCCGTCATCGCCTCGGCAAACGGCTGCGCCGAGGCGGGCAGGTCGCCGTCGCCATAGGTCGAGCAGACCAGCAGGTAGAGGCGCGCGGCGTCGAAATCGCCGACGACCATGTCCGACAGGTTCAGGCACTCGACCTCGTGGTCGCCCTCCAGTTCGGCCTGGATGTCCTCGGCCAACATCTCGGCATTGCCGGTCTCGGTGCCATAGAGAATGGTGATCTTCATGCTCGTGTCTCCTGTTCGCGGGCGAGGCGCAGCATCTCCTCGCGGGTGGCGATCTTGGCGCGGCAGCGGCCCTCGGGGGCGGCCGCGGTTTCATGGGCGTCGATCCGGGTCCAGCCGGTGTAATCCACCGATTGGGTCAGATCGGCAAGGGCGGCGCGGCCCGGTTTTTCGGGATCGGCGGTCAGGTCGTCCAGGATACGCTGGGCCAGCGCCTGCGCATCGGCGCGGTTGTCCGGGATGGTGCCGCGCGGGCCGCGGCGGAACCAGCCGGTGGCATAAAGGCCGGGGGCCAGTGCGCCCGCCACGGCGTCCTGTGCCTCGGCCAGAAGCGCGTCGCGCGGCAGGTCCCCGGCGGGGCCGAAGCCGATGGCGGTCAGCACCGAGGAGCAGGGCAGGACCTCTTCGCCGTCCTCGGTGGAGAAACGCACCGCCTCGGCGCGGGCCTCTCCCTCGACCGCAAGCGGGGTCAGCCCGAAGCGGAAGGTGATCCGCCGCGGCCCGGTGGCGATGCCGTCGAGCGCCCGAACCGCGTCGATCTTCTTTTGCTCGGCCGCATCGTCGCTCTGACCCGCACCCAGCACGCGGATGGTCACGCCCGCAAGCTTCGCCAGCTCCTTGATCATCACGGTGTCGAACTTGGCCTGCGCGGCGGGGGAGCGGCCGGTGATGGTGATCTCCTTGATTCCGCTTTCGGCCAGCCATTTGCTGGGCCCCGCGCCAAGGTCCGATCCCTCCATCTCTTCCGGCGTCTTGGCCAGCAGGCGCAGCAAGTCGACCGCCACGTTGCCGTTGCCGACGATCAGCGGGCGCGGGCCGAGGTCAGGCAGATCCACGGCATCCGGATGGTCATAGAGCGCGCGCGTGAGCCGCCCGGCGCCGTAAACGCCCGGCAGGTCGTCGCCGGGAATGCCCAGCGGGCGATCCTGCGACAACCCGGCGGCCAGCACCACCGCGTCATAGGCGTCGCACAGCGCCTCCAGCGTCACGTCGGCGCCCAGCGTCACGTTGCCGAAGAACCGCGCGCCCTGTCGTTCGAAGACGCGCGCGAACTGCCGCGCGACGCCCTTGGTGCCCTGGTGGTCAGCGGCCACGCCATAGCGCACCAGCCCGTAGGGCACCGGTAGCCGGTCGATCAGGTCCACCTCCAGCTCCGGCGCGGCCTTCAACAGCGCCTGCGCCAGAAAGCAGCCCGAGGGGCCCGCACCCACGATTGCGATCTTGCCCGTCATGCCCCCTCCAGTGCCGCGCCCGCCCAGGGGTGCGGCGCGCCGCTCAGATCGGTGTAGAAGCTTTTCTGCGCCATATAGGCCCGCAGCCCCTGCCGCCCCTTCTCGCGGCCGGTGCCGCTGTCGCGCTCGCCGCCGAAGGGGGTGGAGATCGAGAACTGCTTGTAGGTGTTGTGCCAGATCGTGCCGGCGTTCACCGCCCGGCCCACGCGCCACGCCTTGGGGAAATCGCGGGTCCAGATGCCGCAGGCCAGACCATAGTCGCTGTCGTTCGATTGCGCGATGACGTCGGCCTCGTCCTCGAAGGGCAGCACGGCCAGCACGGGCCCGAACACCTCGTCGCGGCAGATCCGGTCGCTGTTCTTCACCCCGGCCAGGATGGTGGGCAGGTAATAGCTGCCCCTGGCGAAGTCCGCGCCCTCCGGCACCGCCCCACCGCAGAGCAGCTCGGCGCCGTCGTCCAACGCGCGGGCGACGTGACCGGCCACCTCGTCGCGGTGGTCCATATGCACCAGCGGCGCGACCTGGGTCGCGGCATCGAACGGGTGGCCGACCTTCAGCCGCCTGGTCGCCGCCACCAGCCGATCCACGAACTGGTCATAGATGCCCCGCTGCACGAACAGGCGCGAGCCGGCGATGCAGCTTTGTCCCGACGACGAGAAAATGCCGAACAGGATCCCGGCCAGTGCCTGATCCATGTCGGCGTCCTCGAATACGATGGTGGGGGATTTCCCGCCCAGCTCCAGGCTGACCGGCATCAGCTTGTCCGCGGCCTTGCGCGCCAGCGCGCGGCCCGTCGAGGTGCCGCCGGTGAAGCTGACCTTGGCGATATCGGGATGCTCCACCAGCAGGTTGCCGATCTCGCGCCCTGCACCCGGCAGGATCGAAAAGAGCCCCTCAGGCAGCCCCGCCGCCTCGACGATGCGCGCCAGTTCCAGCGCCGTCAGCGGCGACCATGAGGCGGGTTTGAGAAGCACCGCGTTGCCCGCCGCCAGCGCCGGCGCGACCTTTTGCGCGTCCGACGCGATGGGAGAGTTCCACGGCGTGATCGCGGCGACCAGGCCCAGCGGCTCGTGCACCGACATCGTCAGGCTGTCGCCGCGCTGGGCGGTCAGCTCGTCGTCCATCGTCTCCAGCACCGCACCGAAATAGCGGAAGGTGCTGGCGGCCGAGGCGGCCAGGGCACCCGTTTCGCGCAGCGTCTTGCCGGTGTCGCGCGACTGGATGCGCGAGATGCGTTCGGCATTGGCTGCGATCCCGTCGGCGATGGCGTAGAGGTAACGCGCCCGCTCATGCGGTTTCAGCCCCCGCCAGGAGGGGTCCGCCTGCGCCGCCTTCGCCTTCGCGATCGCCTTTTCGCCATCGGCTGCCGAGGCGCCGCGCAGCACCCGGTTCACGCTGCCGTCGGCGGGAAAGACCGAGGTGATCTCGGCGCCCGTGCCCTCGCGCCATTCGCCGGCCAGGAACAGCCGCCCGTCGGGCATCTCGTCAAAACGCATATCCATCAGATTGCCACCGTTTGCATGCGGTTCCGGACCTCGCGCAGGACCGAGTAGACCGTCGATACGCTGGTCTTCACGTTGCCTTCCGAGGGCAGGTTCTCGATCTCCATCCGGTAATTCGCCACCGGCGAGCGCACCTCGTAGCTGTGCACATTGCCGGGCGCGGCCGGGTCGGCCACCAGTTCGACATTGGTCGCCTCGAACCCCGCCCCGGCCAGCGCCAGGGTGGCCGCGACATTGGCGTTCTTGGGATAATCCCGCGCCGCCTCGCGCGCGGTGCCGCGGAAGAACACCGTGCGCCCGTTCAGCCCGGCCAGGTCCAGCGCGTCCTCTGCCGGCGTCCCGGCCCAGGCCATTGGCGGCTTGGTGCCGCGATAGGTCACCTCCAGACCGCCCGCCGCCGACAGGGCCGACAAAAGGTCGATGCCGCCCACCGCGCCGGCGGGCAGAACGATGCGCGCCCCCCCTTCGGCGGCGGCGGCGCGCAGGTCGGCCTCCAGTGGGGCGTCGGACATCGCGCCGACCGACACCTGTACTACGTCCACCCCGGCCCGCAGGATCGCGGGCACATGGGCGGCCACGGCGGCGTGGCCCGCGCATTCCACCACCAGGTCCAGGGCGGTCGCCAGCAGCCCGGCGGCGTCGCAGACCACCGAGGTATCCGCGGCAAATCCGGAAAATTCACCAGCCAGCCGCGCGCGGGTTTCCTCCGCGAGCTCCGGCAGGGTCAACACCGCCAGATGCGCGGGCTGCATCCCCGTCTTCTCCATCAGCCCCAGCAGCGTGGTGGCGATATTGCCGAATCCGATCACTCCCAACCGCATGACCTTACTCCGCCTTCTGTGCCGCGCCGGCGGGCGGGCCGGCAAAGGCCTCGGCAAAGGGGCCGATGGCGCACATGTCCACCTCGATCAGTTGCGGACCCTCGGCCGCAACCGCCGCATCCAGCGCGGCGGCGAAGTCGGCCACGTTGCCCACCTTGCGGTGCGGCATCCCGATCGAGGCGCAGAACATGCCGAACTCGGGCACATGCAGCGCCGAGTAATGGCGGCGGCTGTCGTATTGCGCGTCCTGGATGTTCTGGATCACGCCATAGGCCTGGTCGTTCATCAGCACATAGACCAGCGGTGCCTTTTCCTCGACCGCGGTGATCACCTCGGCCAGCCCGAGCATGGTGCCGCCGTCGCCCAAGAGCGTGATTGCTTTGGTCCCCGGCGCACAGGCAAGTGCGGCGCCGATGCCCATCGCCACCCCCTGGCCGATGCCGCCGCCCAGGGCATGCACCCCCTGTTTCGGGTCGGTCACCCGCACGTAGCGGTTGCCGAAGGTCGAGTTGGAAATGGTCACGTCGCGCACCCAGGTATGGCCCTCTTCGGACACCTTGGCGCTCAGCGTGTCGGCCACCACGCGATAGGGGCCAAGCTGGTCGCGCAACCGCCCCTCGGCCTCGGCCCGCGCCCGCGCGATGTCAAAGCTCAGGTTCGGGTCGGTCGCCAGCTGTTCGGGCAGCCGCTTAAGCAGGCGGCGCAGGGTGTCGGCGGCATCGCCATGCACGAAGGCATCCACCGGGTAGTTGCGCCCGCCCTGGCCCGCGTCGGCGTCGATCTGCAGCAAAGGGCGGGGCAGGGGCAGCTTGTTGTTGCGGGTCTCGTTGCCGCGCAGGCGCGAGCCCACCACCAGCATCAGGTCGCAGGTCCCGTAAAGCGCCGCCGCCTCCGGCCCCATGTTGAAGGCGCCCAGCGTCGCCGGCTCCTCCTCGGACACCACGCCGCGCCCGTTGGTCGAGGTCACCACGCCGACGCCGCGCCGCATCAGTTCGGTCGCCTCGGCCATCGCCCCGCGCGCGCCGCCGCCCAGCCAGATCAGCGGGCGTTTGGCGGCCGACAGGTGCTCGGCCAACTCGTCGATCATCGCGTCGGAGGCGCGCGGGCGCACCGGCTCGGGCGCATGCAGGCGGGCGGCGGATGTGGCCGGGCTGCGCTGTACGTCCACCGGAATTTCCAGGCTGACCGGCCCGCTGGGCGCGGACAAGGTGGCCGAAACGGCGGCGTTCAGCGTGCCGATGGCGCCATTGGCGTCCCACATGCGGAACACCGCCTTGGACACCCCGCGCAGCATCTCGGCCTGTTTCGGCACGTCATGGATCGGTGCGCGGTCGCGGTCGGCGAAATCACTGTCCACCTGGCTGGTGATATGCAGCACCCGGCTGCCCGCGGTCAGCGCTTCGGCCTGGGCGCCGGCGGCATTGCCGGCGGCGGTGCCGGTCGAGGTCAGGCAGACGCCCAAGCCCCCCGAGGCACGCGCATAGGCATCGGCCATGTTCATCGCGCCGGCTTCGCCACGGGCGGGGACGAAGCGGATGCGCCCCTGCCGCGCCACGGCGTCGAGGATCGGCATGTTGTGGATCGAGATGACGCCGAACATGGTCGTCACCCCGATATCGGCCAGCGCGCGCGCGATGAAATCGCCGACGGTCGCGGCCTGCTGGATGTTTTCGTGTTTCATTGCCATGTCCTCAGATATGCCGGTTCAGCCCGCCCGAAACATCGAGCTGGGCGCCGGTGATGTAGCTGGCCGCGCGCGAGCCAAGAAAAGCGATGGCGTTGGCGGCCTCTTCGGCGTCGCCCAGCCGCTGCAGCGGAATACCCTTGCGTTTCGCCAGGTCGCGGTACCAGTCCTCGCGGCTGACGCTCTGGTCCGCGCGCTCGGCAAAGCGGCGGGTCCATTGCCCCGATCCGATCAGCCCCATCAGCACCGAGTTGACGCGCACGTCCGGCGCCAGCTCCAGGCTGAGCGATTTCAGCAGGTTCTGAACACCCGCCCGCGCCGAAGAGGTGCAGACCATGTGGCTTTCGGGCTGGTAGGCCAGCAGCGAGTTGACCGCGACGATGGCGCCTTTGGCCTCCTTCAGCATCGGCAGGAAGGCACGCGTCGGCAGCACCTGGCTGAAGATCTTCAGCTCATATTCGTCGCGCCAGTCCTGGTTGGTGGTCTCGGCGAAGGTCGATTGCCGCCCTTGGCCCGCGTTGTTCACCAGCAGGTCGCAGCGCCCGAAGCGCTCGCGCACCTCACCGGCAAAGGCGTTCACCGCCTCTTCGTCCAGCACCGACAGCGCCCGCGCCAGAACCCGGTCCTCGCCGAAATCGCGGCGCAGCACCTCGGCCACGCTGTCCAGACGGCTCTCGTTGCGGGCGCAGAGCGCCACCTTGGCCCCCGCGCCCAGTAGCACGCGCACGGTGGCCAGGCCGATGCCCGAGGAACCGCCCGTCACCACGGCGACCGAATTTTCGTAGCCCAGGTTCATTCCGCCGCCCCCCGGTCGCGCTGGCGCAACTCGGGGAACCCCGGATCGGGCCGCCCCTGCATCACCGCGCGCTGCGCCGGCGTGGGCGGACCGGCGGTCATCCACTGGTCCATCTTCTCCGGCACGTCGCGCGGCCAGACCTGCGCCTCGTGGCTGTCCTCGTCGATCTGTTGCACCTCCGAGGTGAACTCGATCACGAAGCCCGAAGGCGAGACGAAATAGGCGAACGGGTTGTTGCCCGGCCCATGCCGCCCCGGCCCCCAGGTGGGCACGTGCCCTTTCTGCTTCATCCGCCCGATCGAACGCATGAACTCGTCCAGCGAGGACAGCTCGAAGGCGACGTGGTTCACGCTGGGGTAATGGGCTCGTACCAGCGCGATGGCGTGGTGATCGGTCGAGCAACGCAGGAACACCATCTGGTCGGCGGAATAATCCGACACGCGGAACCCCAGAACCTCTTCGTAGAATGCCTGCAGGCCCTCCATGTCCGGGGTGTTCAGCACCACATGGCTCACCTTGCGCGGCTTGGCCCATTCCGGCTCTGCCGTCAGTTCCCGCGCCTCGGTGCGGAAGCGCAGGCGGCGGTTGTCCGGGTCGAGCAGTTCGAACCCGTATCCGCCGGGCCAGTCGCCGAATTCGGCGGGCGCACCCAGCACCTCGGCGCCGCGCGCCACGGCCTGCGCGTGCAGCGCATCCATCGCAGCCCGGTCGGGCATCGAAAAATGTACATATTCGATGCCGAACACCTCGCCCTCGGTCAGCCCGTAAAGGAACGGCTCGCTCCCGGTGCCGCGCAGATAGGCGGTGCCGTCGTCCTTGTGCGCCAGTTTCAGCCCCCACATGTTCTCGTAAAAGGGCAGGGTGTCGGGCAGGCCGGGGCCGCGCATCATGATGCCCCGCAGGCCGCCTGTTCGTATCGTCTCGGTCATCCTGTTGTCTCCTCCGGTTCCCGCGCCTCAGGCGGCGGGTTCGGGTGTCAGCTCCAGCGCGGCAGCGAACCGGGCCGGGGCCTGTTGATAGATTGCATGCCCTGCCTCGGGCAGCAGCGTCAGCCGCCCGCGCGCCGCGCCGCGCAGGGCGGCATGGGCGCGTCGCGCGCCGTCGGGGGGCGTCACCCGGTCCTCGGCGCCGACGATCACATCGGTGGGCACCGAGAGCCGCTCGGCATCGTCCAGCAGCCGCCCCGAGGCCAGCATGCGCGCCGCCTGGCCATAGCCGGGCAGGCTCACCTTCGACATCGTCGACCGCACCAGGTCCAGCGCCTCGGGATTCTTCTCGGGCGCATGTAGCAGCCGCGCCGCGCGCGCCTCGGCAAAGGCCTCCGCCCCCAGTCGCTGCAGGTCGTCGATCCGCGATTGCGCCGCCGAACTCAGCGTGCCGCCGCGCGGAACCCCATGACCCAGGGCCGGCGCGGCAAGGATCAGCCGCGCCACCCGTTCGCGCCGGGCGGCGGCGAAACTCGCGCCCATCAGCGTGCCGAGCGAATGGCCCAGCAGCGTCACCCGCTCCAGCCCCAGCGCATCCAGCAACCGCTCCAGCGCGCGGGAATAGTCGGCCGCAACCGGCCAGTCCTGCGCCAGCGGCGTCGACTTGCCATAGCCCGGCGCGTTCCACGCGACCACCCGCAGGGCGGGATCGAGGTGCGGCAAAAGGGTGGAAAACGAGGCCGCCTGCGACCCGATCCCGTGCAGCAGCACCAGCGCCGGACCGTCACCCGGGCGGTCGAGATACTCGATCCCGCCGGTGGTATGCGTCTGCCAGCCGCTCATGAGAACACGAAGCCGTTGTTCACCGGCAGCACCTGCCCGGTCAGCGTCAGTGCGCCTTCGCTCAGCAGGAAGGCGACGACGTCGGTGATCTCGCCCGGTGCCTGCGGCCCCGGCACCGCGCGCCCCTCGGCGTATTGGCGATGCCGCGCCTCGGGGACGTAATCGGTGCTCTCGGTGGTCAGGATGCCGGGCGCAACGGCGGTCACGCCGACGCGGTCGGGCCCCAGTTCGCGCGCCAGCGACCGGGTCATCGCCATCACCGCGCCCTTGCTGGCGACATAGGACATCAGCTTCGGCGCGCCCCAGAGCGCGGTATCGGAGGCCATGTTGACCACCCGGCCCGAACCGGAGGCGCGCAACATCGGCGCCGCGGCCCGCGTCATCAGCCAGGTGCCGCGCACGTTGACGCGCTGCACCAGGTCCCAGCTGTCGATCTCGATCTCCTCGAAGGGGATGCCGCCGATGCCGGTGGCGATGGCACCGTTGTTCACCAGCCCGTGCAGCGCGCCGCCGGTCTCTTCCCAAACCGCCTCGGCCAGCGCGGTGATCGAGGCCGGATCACCCAGGTCGACAGGCAGGAACCTGGCCCCCAGCCCGGCGGCGGTGGCGCGGCCTGCGTCCTCGGCGATATCCGCCAGGATCAGCCGCGCGCCGTGGGCGGCCAGGTTGCGGGCGATCTCCGCCCCCAAGCCCCGCGCCGCGCCGGTCAGCAGGATATGCCGGTCTCTCAGCATGCTCACTCCGCCGCGACGCTTTGCTGTTTCAACTCGGCCTCGACCTGGGCCTTGGCCGCGCGGGTCAGGATCTGGCGGATCCGGCTGACGCCCAGGTCATGCTGATAGAGCATCTCGCGCTTGCGGGCGTCGTCGGGCATGCCCTCCAGCATCACCCGGTCCTGCTCCAGCACGTCCCAATGGGTCTTCTCCATCTTGGCGCGATAGAGGAACCGCCAGCTTTCCCGCGCCAGCCCCTCGACCTCGCGCATGCGCCAGAAGAATACCTTGGTGGTATGCGCGTCCATCGGGGTGGCAAAGCCGATGATGCGGAACACGCCCCCCGGGCCCGCCGCCGGCGGATAGGGGATCTCCAGGAAACAGAACATGTCGCCGGGATAGACCTCGAACTCGGTCCAGTCGAAGTTCTCGCCGGTCTGGCCGACGCGCTCGATGCGGAACCCGTGCTCGGTCTTGTCGAGCTTCATCAGGTCCTGCTTGGAGCCATAAGCCAACGTGAAGCTTTCAGCGTGCAGGTAGCAGCCGTGCATCGGGTCGGCGAGGTTGTCCAGCGCGTAGCGATAGTTGGCCTCCCACACGCTGGTGCAGAGGAACCCGGCCCAGGCGTCGTCGGTCATCACGTCGGGCATCACCAGTTCGGGCGCCTCGGGCTGATCGACCGAAGGGATATAGACGAAGACGGCGTCGTTCGCTTCCGTCACCTGGTAGGACTTTAGCGCCTTGCGCCCCTCCAGCGCGCATTCGGGCATCGCCGGAACCCGCACCACCACGCCGTCGCCGTCGACGATCACCCCGTGGTAGCGGCAGCCGATATTGCCCTCGTGGATCTCGCCATAGCTCAGCGGCGCGCCGCGGTGCGGGCAGAAATCCTCGATGCAGCGCAGCTTGCCGGCGCCGTCGCGCCACAGCACGATCTTCTCGCCCAGAAGCCGCGTGCCATAGGGGCGGCTGGTCTTGACCTCGACCGATTTGCAGACCGGGTACCACTGGCCGCGCAGGCCCTCGTTCACCCGTTTCTCGATCAGGGCTTTCTTGTCGATGGCAGTCATTTTCTCATCTCCCTTTGGGGTCGCCCGCCCGGCTCAGCCGTGGGCCTTGGGCAGGTAATGCAGAACGCGCTCCTCGATGCGCACCAGCGCGCTGTAGAGGAGGAAACCGATCACGGTCAGCAGGACGATGGCGTTGAACACCATCGCGGCATTGGCCTGTCCGCCGCCGTAGGAAATCAGGTAGCCCAGCCCGGTGTTGCCGCCGACCAGCTCGCCCACCGTCACGCCGATCACGGCGAGCGTCGAGGCGATGCGCAGACCGGCCATCAGGTTGGGCAGGGTCGAGGGCATCTCGATCTTCCAGAAGATGCCCAGCCGGCTCAGGTTATAGGCGCGCGCCAGGTTGATCAGGTCGCGGTCGACAGTGCGCATCGCCTGCAGCACGTTGACCAGCACCGGAAAGAACACGATCAGAACGGTCACCAGCAGCTTGGGCATCGAGTTGTAGCCGAACCACATGATGAACAGCGGCGCGAAGGCGACCTTCGGCGCGATCTGCAGCGCGAGGATATAGGGCGACAGCACCTTTTCCCAGAACGCCGACATGCCCAGCAGATAGCCCAGCGTGGCGCCCAGCAGGCTGCCGATGGCAAAGCCCAGCAGGGTGTAAAGCGCGGTCGACAGGGTGTGTCCGACCAGCCCGTCGTAAAGCCACATGCGCTGCAGCTCGGACAGGCAGTCGGTCAGCGTCGGGATGATGTACTTCGGCACGTCCAGGGCGGTCGGCAGATACTGCCAGCCCAGCAGGACCAGGGCCAGCAGGCCGAGGCTTGCGATGGTGGTGCTCATGCGGTCCATGCCCAGTCCCCCGGATTTTGACCGTTTGCGGGTGGCGGTCGGGGCGTTCGCCCCGACCTGGGTTGCGGTCGCGTCGGTCATTGGACGAAATCGTTGGTGTAAAGTTCGTCCACGGGAACCGCGGTGCGCACGATCCCGGCGTCGACGTAGAATTTCTGCACTTCCGCGATGCGGTCGGCGTCAAAGGCGCCCAGCGGCTGGTTCTCGCCCTCGGGATAGATCAGCGCGGAATAGGCGCGCATCACGCCCTCGACCTGGGCCTCCTTGCCGGAATGCTGCGGCACGAAAGAGACATAGTCCTTGGCCGCCTGCGCCGGGTCGGCATTGATGTCGCCGATCGCCTTCAGCACCGCCTGGACAAAGCCGCGCACGACCTCGGGGCGCTCGGCGATGGTCTCGTCCGAGGCGATGATCGCCTGCGCCATGGCCGGGAACACGGTGTCGACGGGGATCTGCTCCATCTTCACGCCGGCGCCTTCGATGGCGGCGATCCACTCCGGCACGCCGGACATGCCGTCAAGCTTGCCCGCGATGTTGAGCTGGATGATGCCGCCGGGGCCGACCGCCTGGATGTCGACGTCGTTCTTGCTCAGCCCGACCGAGGCGAGCACGCCCAACAGGTTGTAATAGGTGGTGTCCTGGAACGACAGCACGCCGATCGATTTGCCCTTGAAATCCGCCGGTCCGGTGATGCCGCTGTCGGCGCGCCAGGCCAGTTGCGTCAAGCCGCGCCCGCCCAAGAGGCCCACGCCCTGGATCTTCAGCCCGTTGGCGCGCACGATGATCGGCGTATCGCCGATGCCGCCGCCCAGGTCGGCATTGCCCAGCGCCACCTGCGTGGCCACATCGGCGCCGCCCTTGCCGACCTGGAAGGTCACGTCGAGCCCGGCGTCCTCGAAATACCCCTTGCCCTTGGCCAGCTGGAACGGCGCGAAGGCGGGCAGGAAATCCGGGGCGGGGAACAGGTAGGTCACCTTTTCGGTCGCCAGCGCGGCGCTGGCCGACAGGGCGACCGCGGCGGCGGCGATGGTTCTGATAATGCTGTGCTTCATCTTGACACTCCCAGTTGTCAGGCTGCTTTTTCTTCCAGTTTCAGATGCTTGAAGAGCTGCGCGGCATACTCGCCCACCTCGGGCAGCACACGGCGCTTGATCGGCGCATCGCGATGCGGCAGCTCCACCTTGATCTCGGCCACAATGGTGCCGGGCCGCTCGCTCAGTACCAGGATGCGGTCCGACATCAGCACCGCCTCGGCCAGGTCATGAGTGATCAAGAGCGTGGTCTTGCCGGCCTCGGCAATGGTGCGTGCAAACGAGTTCTGCAGCAAAAGCTTGGTCTGCGCGTCCAGCGCCGAGAACGGTTCGTCCAGCAGGATGATCTCGGGGTCGATCGCCAGCGTGCGCGCCAGCGCCGCGCGCTGCCGCATGCCGCCCGAGAGCTGATAGGGATAATGGGCGTCGAACCCGTCCAGGTGGCAATGCTTCAGCTCGGCCAGGGCGCGGGCGCGGCGTTCGGCCTTGGGCACGCCCCGCGATTCCAGTCCGAACTCGATGTTGGAAATGATGGTGCGCCAGGGCAGCAGCAGATCCTTCTGCAGCATGAAACCCACATGCGCGTTGGGGCCATCGACCCGCTCCTCGCTGACCAGGACCTCGCCCTCGCTGGGCTGGTAGAGCCCGGCGGTCATCGACAGGATCGTCGATTTGCCGCAGCCCGACGGGCCGACCACCGACACGAACTCGCCTTCCTCGACGCGAAAACTCACGTCGCTGACGGCGGTCAGCGGATTGCCGGCATTGGTCGGAAAGACCTTGGTGACCGAGCGGAACTCAAGCGCCATAGCCGTTCGCCTCATAGGCCGCGTCGAGATCGGCGTTGATCGCCGCCAGCTCCTCGGCCAGCAGCGCCTCGGTCCAGTCGGTCCGGCCCGAGACCGGCGCGCTCACCTTCTTGGCAGCGAGTGCCTCGGCCACGGCGGCGAAATCATGGGTGCCGGTGCCGTAGACCTCCATCAGCGCCTCGGCCAGTGCGGTTTCTTCCGCGCTCAGGTCGCGGCCGCGGCTCTGGTGCGCCAATGCCGGGCGGCTGGTGTCGCGGGCCCGTTCCGACAGCCTGTCCTTGAATGCGTCCATGTGCCCATTCCCCCTCTGCGATGGTGGTGTTCATAATAAAACAGTATGTTCAAAAATAAGATTGACCCAGTGCCCCCCCTTTAGTCAAGGAATTTCACGGGCCTGGGCTCGGTGGCCCGAGGAGGCGACAAGTGTCTGCGTTTCCATGAAAAATTCAAATAAGACCGAAGTGTTATATAATGAACAGCAAGGCGCCTGCAAAAAGCCGCCGGAAAATCAGGGGAATTGCACCGGGCAAACCGAGAATCGCCTTGTTCGGTGTCTCCGGGCCGCGTCTGGGCGCCCACAGGGGCGGCGGCTCTGCGCGCCTCGGCGCAGGGCGCTCACGCCTGATGTATCGGCGGCGAATACGGGACGCCTCCATGGCTTGACAGGGCTCAACCGTGTCCGCGCTCGGTCCTCATCGCTCCGGTCCCGACCGATGGGCCACAAAGAAAAAAGGGCGCCACGTGGGCGCCCTGTCCAGTTGGGAAGTGTGTTTCTCAAGCGGCCTCGTATTGCACCCCGTCATCCCCGGCCTGGCCGATCACGGTCCATACCGTCGCCGGTGCCGCCGAGGTGTTGCGGAACCAATGCCTGCGCCCCGCCGGCGTCTTCACCAGGTCGCGTGGACCCAGTTCGACCTCGACCACCTCGCCGTTCTCTTCCCAGCCCACGGTGAGCGATCCATCCAGCACCATCAGCGCATCCTCGACCGGTCGCGCGAAGGGTTTGACGCCGACGCGGCTCGGCACGCCCCACATCTCCTTGCGGCAGGTGTCGTTCTCGATCCCGCCTTCGCCGACATAGACCTTGCGGGTGAACCCGGCGTCCTCCCAGATCGTCGGTTGCTCGTGGTGGCGCACCACGTATTTCGCCATCAGTTGCTGCAGCGGATGCGCGCCGGTGCGGTCGAAGGGCATGGTCTTGCCCGGCTCGGCCCCGAACGACCGGGCCAGTTCCGGCGCATGCTCCTTGGGGTGATAGTGATAAACCGGCGGCAGCGGCTTGCCCACGTCGACCGAGATCGACATCAGCACCGGCTCGACCCCGTCGACGCGGAACCCGTGGCCGATCTCGCGCGCGTTCAGGATCATGTCCTTGGGCCCGAGGTTGATCTCGACCACCTCGCCGTCCTTCTCCCAGCCGACCACCAGCGTGCCGTCGATGATCAGGAAGCTTTCCTCGATCTCGTGGCTATGGCAGGCGGCGTATTTGCCCGGCTCCTTGTAGATCAGCGAGAGCGTGAAGTGATCGGGCTTTAACGTGCTGGTGTCCCCCACCTTGGGCGAGCCGCCAGCGCCGATATAGCGCATCTGCGCGCGTTCCAGCTCCGCGAACCCGGCATTCGAGGGGAAGGCGTTCCAGTCGAACGCCTTGTCGGTGAACCGGCCGGTATGCGCCTTCAGCTCCTCGGCCAGCGTGGATGCGGTGGTTTGGATGTTCATTGGTGCGTCCTTTCTCCTGTCGCGCTGTCGCAACCGGTCTACCCAGACAATGTTTTGCAAGCTATACAGTGTTTCATGGACAAAACATCAGACGAATCCCCGGGCGAAGACCGCTACATCGTCCCCGGTCTCGTGCGCGGGTTGCAGGTGCTCGGTGCCTTCTCGCCCGAGCGCAAGGAGATGACCCTGTCGGAGCTGGCGCGCGAATTGGGGCTCAGCCGCTCCGCCGCCTTCCGCACCGTCTATACCCTGGCGCAGATGGGCTACCTGCTGCAGGACCCGCGCGACAAAAGCTACAGCCTGGGTCCGGCGGTGCTGCGGCTGGGCTACGGCTACATGGCGACCCGCGAACTGGTCGAGATCGCCCTGCCGGAACTGGAACGCCTGCGCGACGAGACCGACTGGTCCACCCATCTGGGCGTGCGCGACGGCGACCGCGTCCTTTACATGCTGCGCATCCCCTCGCGGATGGGGATGGGCAGCATCGTCCACGTCGGCAGCCGCCTTCCCGCCGCCTCCACCACCATGGGCCGCGTCCTTCTGGCCGATCTGGACGAGGAGACGATGATCGCCCTCTACCGCGACCGCGGCCAGGATGCCGCGCCGGGCCGCGCCGCGCGCGGGCGGGCCGAGGTGATGGCGCAATGGGCGCGCGACCGCGGCGGCGAAACCGTCGACCAGATCGGCAGTTTCGAGGCCGGCATCGCCTCGGTCGCCGCCCCGGTGCGCGACATGTCGGGCCGGGTGATCGCCGCGATCAACGCCACCAATGCCGCCGAAGGGCAGGGCGCGATCCGGCCCGAGATCCGCGCCGCGGTGCGCGACACCGGGCGGCGCATCTCGCGCCTGCTCGGCGGGTAGGACCGCCGCCGACGCGCGACCGGGCCGATGCCGTGCCAAGGCGGGGCCTTTCGCCCCCCGGCCAAAAGGCAAGGGCGCCCCGGCTACAGGGCGCCCCTTAAGCTCACGCGCCTGCGGCCTCAGCCGCCGTGCTTCTTGATCAGCGCCCGGGCCTGTTCGATCAGCGCATTGCCGTCGATGCCCTTGGCCTCCATCTCGGCGACCCAGCGGGCGATCACCGGCTGCGCCTTCTCCTGCCAGCGCGCCACCTCGGCCTCGTCCAGAACCACGATGGTATTGCCGTTGTCCTCGGCAATGGCGCGGCCGGGCGCGTCGCGCTCTTCCATCACCTTGGCGGCAAAGGCCGACAGCTTCTGCCCCGATTCCGCATCCAGGATGGCCTTCAGATCGTCGGGCAGCGCCTCGTACTTGGCCTTGTTCATCACCAGCACGATGGTCGCGGTATAAAGCGCATGCTCGCCGCTGAACTCGGTGTGCTGATCGACGATATCGGCCAGTTTCACCGCCGGGGTCACCTCCCACGGGATCACCGTGCCGTCGATCACCCCCTTGGACAGCGCCTCGGGGATCGCCGGAAGCGGCATGCCGACCGGGGTTGCGCCCAGCTCTTTCAGCAGGTCGGTAATCACCCGGGTCGGGCCGCGCAGCTTCTTGCCCTCCATGTCCTCCAGGCGGGTGACCCCGTCAAAGGTATGGATCACGCCCGGCCCGTGCACCCAGGCGCCCAGAACCTTGACGTCCTTGTATTCGCCGTCCTGCAGGTCGGTTTCGACCAGGTCCATGAACGCCTGCGAGGTCGCGATCGGATCGGTCATCATGAAGGGCAGTTCGAACACTTCCGTCTTCGGGAACCGTCCGGGCGTGTAGCCGACCACCGTCATGATCATGTCGGCGGTGCCGTCGATCGCCTGATCCATCAGGCTGGGCGGCGTGCCACCCAGCGACATCGCATCGTAATGCTCGATCTTGATCCGCCCGCCCGAGGCCTCCTCGACCTGCTTGGCCCAGGGTTTCAGGATCAGTTTCGGCACCGTCGCCGGCGGCGGCAGGAACTGGTGCAGCCGCAAGGTGACCTCTTGCGCCGTAACGGCGGCCGGTGTCACCACCGCCGCCGTAAGCGCAAACAGCGCCGCGCCCAGAAAAGTGCGTTTCTTCATGTTTTTCCTCCCAGAAATGGCGGTCTCCCCCCGCCTGATTGTCAGTTGAGCGTGACCGGCAGATTGCGCGGCCCGCGGAAGCCAAAGCCATAGAACCGCACTGCGTCTGCGTCGGGCAGCTCCATGTTCGGGAACCGGTCGAACAGCATCGGCAGCATGATATTGGCCAGCATCCGCCGGGCGATATGGGTGCCCTGGCAGAAATGCGGCCCGTTGCCAAAGGCCTGGTGCGGCTTGCGCGGCCGGAAGATGTCAAAGCTTTCGCCGTCGCCATAGATATCCTCGTCGCGGCAGGCCGAGGCCTGCACCGTCATCACCGTTTCCCCCTTGGGGATCAGGCAGCCGCGGATCTCGGTATCCTCGGTCACCATCCGCGAACTCGCCTGGATCGGCGCGACCCAGCGCACGCCCTCCTCAAAGGCATCGGCCCAGAGCCCCTGCTCCTTGGCTGCCGCGAACTGATCGGGGTTGGTCAGCAGGCCATAGATAATCGTCAGCAGCGCATCGCGCGGCTCGTTGATGCCGCCGCCGATGGCGATCTTGACGTTGGAAAAGATCTGGCTTTTCTCGATCGGGTTTTCCGCATTGACCATCACCGAAAGCGCGCTGGGGTTCGGATCGGCCTTGTGCCGCGGGATCGCCGCCTCGAACAGCGCGTCCATCTCGTCGTTGGCCGCGTCGCATTGCGCGAACAGCTCGTCGGTCCAGCCGAAATTCCCCGCCCCGTCGATCAGGATCTGGCTCCAGCGTTGCATGTCCTCGTCGCTGGCCTCGGGAATGCCCAGCAGGTTCTTCAGGCAGCGCGCCGCGAACGGCCCGGCCAGCGTCGGGAACAGGTCCACGGTCTCGCCGCGCGGCAGAGAGGCGACGAAATCCTCGGCAATCTTGGTATAGATCCCCTCCCAGCAGGTCTTGATGTTGCGCCCGGTAAAGGTGGGCGCCATTGCCTCGCGCTCCCGCGTGTGCGCCTCGCCGTCCTTGCGCATCAGCGTATGGGCCCGGAACGCCCGCTGCATCGGCGTCTTGGGGTCGTTCGAGCTGAACAGCTCCGGGTTGTCCTTCACGTATTTGGTGTCTTCGGCCTTGGTCAGCATGGTGCGCCCGATCGAGGCCACCCGCAACACCGGCGCCTCGTGCCGGAGCCGTTTGTAGATCGGATACGGATCCAATGTGAAATCCCGGATCGTCAGGGCCTCGTCCAGCGGCGCCGGTTTCAACGTGGCAACAGTCATCTCTCCCCCTCCCTTGGGTCGACGCAGGATAGGAGGGCCTCAACATGACGCAATCCGATCAAACTGTTCGCCGGGATTGAAATTTTCGATAATGGAACTTTATTCTGCTGACATGAAATCCCGTCCCGATCCGTTGAGCATCGATTTCGCCGCCCTGCGCACGCTGCGCATGGTGCATGGCTATGGCTCGTTCTCCCGCGCGGCGGAAAGCCTGGCGGTCAACCAGTCGACGGTCAGCTACACCATCGACCGGTTGCGCAAGGCGTTTTCCGATCCGCTCTTCGTCCGTCAGGGCGGCGGCGTCGTCGCCACCGAACGCTGCGAAGAGATCGTTGCCGCCGCCAACCGGATGCTGGACGAATTCGCCTCTCTGTCCGAACCGCGCGCCTTCGATCCCGCCGGCGCCGAGGCGACGCTGACGGTCTCCTGCAATTACTATGAACGCGCCACCCTGCTGCCCGGCCTCACCCGCCACCTGCGCCGCATCGCGCCGGGGCTGCGGCTGTCGGTGCGCCCGTCGATGGTGCGCGGCAAGGAACAGCTCGACCGCGGCGAAAGCGATCTGTTGATCGGCCCGGTGCGCATCGTCGAGGGGGATTATTTCCGCCGCACCGTGCTGCGCGACCATTACGTCTGCATCATGGCCGGCGATGCGCCGGAGGGGCGGATGCCCCGCGATGCGGCCGCCTATCTTGCCGCGCCGCATGTGGTGGTGAATTACGGCGGCACCTGGCGCTCGCGCTTCCTGCTCGAGATGGAGGCGGCCGGCCAATCCCTCAATCAGGTGATGGAGGTGCCCAGCCCCGCCGCACTGCCCGAGGTTCTGGCCGGCACCGACCTGGTTGCCACCGTGCCCCTGCGCCTGGCGCAGCATTTCGGAGACAGCGTGCGGATCGGCGCGGCGCCGTTTCGCGGCGATTTCCAGATCGACCTGACCTGGACGTCGCGGACCCACCATTCCCCGATGCACGTCTGGTTCCGCGACCAGATCGCCAAACTGTGCTGAGCCCGGCGCCGCGGCCTGGCGCGACTTCGGGATTGCAACCGGGCCGCCTCCGGGCCGACAGTGGGCCGACCGCCGCCCGCGCCGGGGCGCGGACCGGGACGCGAGGGGGACCGAAGACGGCATGAAACAGGGGCTGGCATCGAACCGCATCCGCATGCGCCACCTGCGCTGTTTCCTCTCGGTGGCACATCTGGGTTCCGTCACCCGCGCGGCCGAGGCGATGGGCACGGTGCAACCCGCCGTGTCCCGTTCGCTGCGCGAGTTGGAGGAGGAACTGGGCAGTCCGCTGTTCGACCGCACCGCCGCCGGGCTGATGCTGAACGCGGCGGGCAACACGTTGTACTCCTATGTCTCCAACGGCATCGGCCAGATCGACCGCGGGCTCGAGGCGCTGCAGGGCCAGACCGCGGAACAGCAGGTGGTGGCCTATGTGCTGCCCAATGTGGTCCGCGTGGTGATGCCGGGCGCGGTGCGGCGGTTCAAGACGCTGTATCCCTCGGTCGATCTGCGCTTCATCGCCACCACCGGCGGCGGGCTGCAGCAATACCTGCGCGCCGGCCAGGTCGATTTCGGTTTCGGCCGGCTGCTCTCGGCCGAGCATATGCAGGGGATGAATTTCGAACATCTCTACAGCGAGCCGCTGGTGTTCTTCGTGCGCGCCGGTCATCCGCTGGCCGGGCAGGCGGGGCTGACGATCCGGGATGTCGACCGCTATTCGGTGGTTATCCCGATCCCCGGCACCATTATCCGCGACGAGTTGGACCGCTTCCTGATCTCGCAGGGGCTGTCGCGGTTCTCCAATTTGATCGAGACAATCTCGTTCGAATTCGCGCGCTCCTATCTCGCCATGTCCGACGCGGTGGTGTGCCAGCCCTTGGGCGCGATGCGGCGCGAGTTGGAAACCGGCGCCGTCGAGTGCCTCGCGTTTGCAGACGGCGCCATGTCCGGGGCGGTCGGGCTGACCACGCCGGCCGGTCAGCCGGTCAGCGCACCGGCGCAACTGTTGATGCAGATGATCCGCGACGAGGTCCGCGATCTCGGGCTGCAGCACGGCGTCGGCATATCAAAATCGGTATGACCCTTTCGAAATCGCTATTTCTCCTCCTCCGCACCGCTTGTTAGGTTGCGACAGAAAGTCACGGGGAGAGAGGCCAGATACCCTTTGCACCACAGATGCGGGCACAGGGGACGAGGGCCGTGCACAGAATGGCGAAACCGAAAAATATCCTGTTCATCATGTTCGACCAGCTCCGCTGGGATTACCTGAGCTGCTATGGGCATAAAACGTTAGACACCCCCAATATCGACCGTCTGGCCGAACAGGGCGTGCGCTTCACCCGCTGCTATATCCAGTCGCCGATCTGTGGCAGCTCCCGGATGAGCACCTATACCGGCCGCTATGTGCATTCCCATGGCGCCAGCTGGAACGGCATCCCGCTCAAGGTGGGCGAGATGACCATGGGCGACCACCTGCGCAAGGCGGGGATGGGCTGCTACCTGGTCGGCAAGACCCATATGCGCGCGGACGAGGAGGGGATGGCCCGGCTGGGGTTGGAACCCGACAGCCTGATCGGCGCGCGGGTCAGCGAATGCGGCTTCGACGTCTTCGAACGCGACGACGGCATGCTGCCCGAGGGGCCGGACGGCTCCTACGACCCGGACGGCGCGAAGGAATACAACAAATGGCTCAAGGCCAAGGGGTATGAGAGCGACAACCCCTGGCACGACTTCGCCAACTCCGGCCTCGACGCCGACGGCAACGTGCTGTCGGGCTGGTTCCTGAAAAACTCCTCCGAGGCGGCCAATATCGCCGAGGAGGACAGCGAAACCCCCTATCTCACCGGGCGCGGCATGGCGTTCATGCAGGGGCACGAGGGCCCCTGGTGCTGCCACCTGTCCTATATCAAGCCGCACTGGCCTTACATCGTGCCGGAGCCCTATGCCTCGATGTACGGCCCCGAAGACGTGCAGGCGGTGATCCGCTCCGACGCCGAACGCCAGCACGCGCATCCGATCTTCAAGGCCTTCATGGATACCAAGGTGGGCGAAACCTTCTCGCGCCAGGATGTGCGCGAGGCGGTGATCCCCGCCTATATGGGGCTGATCAAACAGGCCGACGACCAGATGGGGCGGCTGTTTCAGTGGCTGGAGGAGACCGGCCGCAAGGACGACACGATGATCGTTCTCACCTCCGATCACGGCGATTTCCTGGGCGATCACTGGATGGGGGAAAAGACCTTTTTCCACGACACCTCCACCAAGGTGCCGCTGATCATCTACGACCCCAGCCCGGAGGCAGACGCGACGCGCGGCACGGTCTGCGACGCGCTGGTCGAATGCATCGATTTCGCCCCCACCTTTGTCGAGGTGGCCGGCGGCACCCCCGCCTATCACATTCTGGAGGGCGAAAGCCTGCTGCCGATCCTGCGTGGCGCGCGCACGGAGACGACCCGCGATTATGTCATCTGCGAATACGATTTCTCCGCCACGCCGGTGGCGCATCTGCACGACATCGCGGTGCGCGACGCGGTGATGTTCATGGTCGCCACCAAACGCTGGAAACTCATTCATTTCGAGGGCGGCCACCGCCCGATGCTGTTCGATCTGGTCGCCGACCCGCAGGAGCTGACCGATCTGGGCGACAGCGAAATTCACGCCGAAATCATCGCCGAGATGTACGACAAGCTCTTCGCCTGGACCCGGCGTCCGTCGCAGCGCACCACCCGCAGCGAGGAACAGTTGATCGAGATGCGCACCAAGACCCGCGGCCGCGGCGTGGTGATCGGCATCTACGACGAGAACGACACGCCGCTGGAGCTGACGGTGAAATACCGCGGCCGCAAGGCCCCCGACATGAAATCGGGGCCGCAGAGCTGACACAACAAGGGGCAGGAGGAGGCCCCGTCTATTCCAAGGGAGGAACATATGAAACACTACGCACTGGGCCTCACCGCCCTGATCGCCTCGGTCACGCTGGCCGCAGGTCCCGCCGCCGCGCAGGCCAACCTGACGGCGGAAACATCCAGCCCGGGCAACAGCCCGCATGTCTCGATCCTGCATCTGGCCGAGGTGGCCAGCACCGCCGGCATCGCCAACCTGCAGGTGCAGGAGGGGCAGACCCTGACCAACGCGGTGCTCAACGTGGCCGAGGGGCGCACCGATATCGCCGCGATGCCGCTGATCCTGGGCTTCCTGCTGGAAAAGGGGCGCGGGCCCTATTCCAAGCAGGGCGACAAGGGCGCGGACCTGGCCGCCAACCTGCGCGCGCTCTACCCCTATAACGCGGGCGCCTACGGGCTCATCGCGCTGGAAAGCGAGGGCATCGACAGCTGGGACGATCTGAAGGGCAAGAACGTCTGGAACGGCCCGCCGCGCGGCGCCGCGCTGGTCAACGCGCGCCAGGCGATTTTCCTGGCCGCGGGCCTCAAGGACGGCGAAGATTATACCGGGCACCAGGCCAATTGGGGCCAGCTTCCGACCACGCTGGTCGACGGCTCGATGGACGCCTTCGTCTTTCCGCTGACCTTCCCCTCGGCGCGCGCCACCACCATGCAGGCCGCCGGCAGCGTGGTCATGGTCTCCACCCCCAGGGAGGTGTTCGAGAGCGACGCCTACCAGAAGATCTTCAAGGCGCCGGGCAATGTGCCCATCGTCGTGAAATGGGAGGATATGGGCTATGAGGACGGCAAGGGCATCCGCCTGATCTCCGAGGATGGCACCTTCCGCGGCATGGGCACCGCCTTTACCGACGTGGTGCACAAGGACATGTCCTTCGACATGGCCAAGGCGCTGGTGGCGCAATACATCGCGACGCTGGATCAGCTCAAATCCAAGACCGCCTATATGAAGAACGTCGGGCTGGCCACGCTTGACCCGGCCAGCTCGGGCTTCTGCGGGGTGAACCCGGTCAAATACCACCCCGGCGCCGTCGCCGCCTGGGAAGAGGCGGGCTACTCCGTGCCCGACTGCGCCAAGGAGTAAGCGCGCCGGAATTCCGACGCGGTATTCAGTTGTGCAGAAGGCCCGGCGGGGCGCTAAGCCCCCCGCCGGGCCGCCCCGGAAAATGCGTCATTTTCCGTTCCGTTTTCCGCGCCGGAAAACGGATCGTCTGAACAGGGCAGGAGGCTTCCCCATGGATGGCAAACCGTTACCGCGTACCGCGTTCCAGCGCCTGGCACAGGTCCTCGGCCTGTTCCTCGTGGCGATCGGGCTCCTGAACACCTTGCCGTCGATCCCCGGGCTCGACGCTCTAATCGCCGACACCCTCGGCGAGGGGGTGGTGATCCGGCGGTTCAGCTACGAATACCTGTTCCCGCTCGCCTTCGTGATCATGATGAGCGCCGTGGCGCTCGACACCTCCATGGCCCGCGACTATCGCCGGCGGGACCGCGGCCCCGGCCGGATCGCCTTCGGCCTGGCGATGGACGTGGCGCTGGTGGTGATGGCACTCGCGGTCGCGCTGGGCTACCTGATCGAGATCGACTCCGTCTGCCTGATCGACCAGATCACCGGCGAACGCGCCGAACTGATCGCCAGGGCCCTGCAGGAAGAAATCGAGTTCGCCGAGAGCATGGGCCTGCCGCCCCCCAACAGCGTCGATGATCCCAGCTGCATCGCCACGCTTGGCCTGTGGATCTTTCCCATGGTGGCCTGCGCCATCGCCGTCTTCCTCGGCTACAACGTGCGCGTCTGGGGCTTCCCGCTGGTCGCCGTCGCCATCCTGATCGCCGCCTATACGCTGATCACCGTGCTGGTCTGGTACGCCTTCGGCGCCGACGACATCAACAAATACCTCGTCACCAAGCTGGGCGGCGAACCGCGCCAGCTGATCGACGGGCGCCCCAACATGCAGGACATCCTTGTGAACAACGCGCAAGGGCTGCTGGGCCGCTTCATGGGCATCCTGATGAACACGGTGTTCCCCTATATCGTGCTGGGCGCACTTTTCGGGGTCTCCGCGGGCGGGCGGTCGCTGATCAAACTCGCCTTTCTGTGGACCCGCGGCTTGCGCGGCGGCCCGGCGCATGCCGCCATCGTCAGCTCGGCGATGTTCGGCACCATCTCCGGCGGTCCGGTGGTCAATGTGCTCTCCACCGGGGTGCTGACCATCCCGATGATGCTCAAACGCGGCTTCAACCGCACTTTTGCCGGCGGGATCGAGGCGGCGGCCTCCTCTGGCGGGCAGATCATGCCGCCGGTGATGGGGGTCGCGGCCTTTGTCCTCTCGGCAATGACCGTGGTGCCCTACCGCGAGGTGATCATCGCCGCCGCGCTTCCCGCCGTGGCCTATTTCGGCTGCCTGTTCCTGACGGTCGTATTCCAGGCCCGCAAACAGGGGATCGAGGCGGTGGGCGAGGCGACCGACGACATGCGTCTGACGCCCGCCGACCGGCTGCACCTGCTGATGATTTTCGCCCCCATCGGGCTGATCCTGATCCTGCTGCTGACGCCGAAAGAGGCGGTGGGCTGCGGCCCGCTCGCCGGTCTCTGGGGCGTGACGCAGATCGTTTCCGAGACCGGCTGCCGCGCCGAAAACCTGCCCTGGCTCTTGCAGCTGTTCCAGAACTCCGCCGGCGACGCGGGTTCCGCCGGCTGGTGGGCGATGGCGCTGCTGATCGCGCTGTTCTTTCTGGATGCCGAGATCCGCCAGGCCCCGGGCAAGATCGTCGCCGCGCTGGCGGACGCCGGGCTGCTGGTCAGCCGGCTCTACCTGATGTTCCTCGCCGTGTCGGTGATCGACTTTTGCCTCAACTTGACGGGGCTCTCCAACTACATCGCCGTCGACATCATCTCCTGGCTGCGCGCCTCGGGCGGGGTGATCGGCGACAGCGCGCTGTTCCTGTTCCTGGCCCTCATGGCGACTATGTTGATGGCGATCCTGCTGGGCATGGGGATGCCGACGGTGCCCGCCTATATCAACGTGGCGCTCTTGATGGGGCCGATGCTTGTGGGCCTCGGCATCGCCACCTTCACCGCCAATATGTTCATCTTCTACTTCGCGGTGGCCAGCGCCATCACCCCCCCGGTGGCGGTGGCGGCCTTCGCCGCCGCCTCGATCACCAAGGCCGACCCGATGCGAACCGGGCTGGCCTCGGTGCGGGCCGGCGTGGTGATCTTCGTGATCCCCTTCATCTTCGCCTTCTACCCCGAGCTTTTGCTGATCGAGGCGGCCCAGCTCAGCCCGCTCTCGGGCGGCGCGCGCTATCTCGACGGTTACGACGGCGCCGTCCACATCGGCCATATCGCGCTGGTGGCGCTGCGGGTGGCGGTCGCGCTCTATCTTCTGGCCAGTGTGCTGGCCCGCTACGAGGTGCGGCCCATCGGCGCGGCGGAACTGCTCCTGCGGCTGGCCCTGGCGGTGCTGGTGTTGATGAAGGCGCCCTGGATCAGCGTCATCGCGCTGGCGGCGGCGGCCCTGCTGGTGCTCTGGCACTGGCGCGGGAAAGCAGCGGCCGCACGGGCCTGAGCCGTCCCATCACATCCCCCGCTAACCGCTTGTAGCCGCGTCCCGGACGTGCCCGCCCGGCGGTCCGGGCATCGCCCAACGGGCCTGTCCGAGGTATAACAAATCGGCATAACTGGTTCTTTTACCCACCTGCGGGGATTGCAGATAAGCTTTGATCGTCGCCGGCAAAACGGCGCGCATGATCACAAATGAAACAATCGGCAGCCGGTCCAACCTCCTCCTGGATCCCCCGTGCGCTGTCGGAGAGCCAACAGAGAGTACGCTGATATGACACATAAAAAAACGATAACCCGGGCCGGATGCGCGATCGCCGTTGCGTCGGCCATGGCGACCTCGGCCCCGGCCGAGATCCAGGGCGTGGAGCTGAACGTTCTGGGCTCGGTGTCCTTCCTGTCGTCCTACGAGAACTACGAAAAGGGGTTCTGGACCGACCGCCTGCCCGAGGCCTCGGGCGGCCGTATCCGGGCCACCGCGCGCGGCTTCGACCAGATGGGCCTGAAAGGGGGCGAGGTTCTGCGCCTGACCGGTCAGGGCGTGGTCGACATCAGCACCACGGTTCTGGGCTACACCGCCTCGGACGACCCCCGCAACGAGGCCGCCGACCTGGCCGGTCTCGCCCCCACCGTGGACAAGGCCCGCGCCATCGCCGAAGCCTATGAGCCGGTGCTCGATTCCTATTTCGCCGGCAAATACGGGGTAAAGGTGCTGGCCACCTGGCCCTATCCGGCGCAGGTCTTCTACTGCAATACCGAGATCAAGGATCTCTCCGACATCGCCGGGAAAAAGGTCCGCACCGGCAACCGCACGCTGTCGGAATTCGTCTCGGCGCTGGGCGGCACCGGTGTGACCATGGCCTTCGCCGACGTGATCCCCGCGCTGCAGACCGGCGTCGTCGATTGCGCCATCACCGGCACGCTGTCGGGCAATTCCGCCAAATGGTACGAGGTCGCCACCCACCTCTACGCCCTTCCCGTGGGCTGGAGCACGATGGTCACCGCCGCAAACCTGAACTTCTGGAACCGGCTGAACCCGGAAACCCAGTCGTTCCTGCAGACCGAGCTGAACGCGCTTGAGGATGAAATCTGGAAGGGCGCGGGTGAGGAAACCCAGGACGGGATCAACTGCAACGTTGGCGCGGATCCCTGCACCGTGGGAACCAAGGCGAACATGACCCTGGTGCCGGTCTCCGACGCCGACCGCGATCTGCTGGACAAGATCACCGCCGAGGTCATCCTGCCCAAATGGGCCGACCGCTGCGGCGCCGACTGCGTGGCCGAGTTCAACCAGACCATCGGCCCGATCATCGGCACAACAACGGCCGTGAACTGAGATGTCTCTGCCCGAGACCGATATGCACAAGGGTCCGGGGGCGTTCGCGCCTCTGGACCGCGCATTGCGGGTATGCCGGGTGATGGGCCGGGGCGCGGCCTGGCTGTCCGGTTTTGCCCTGATCGCCACCTGTGCCCTGGTCATGGTCGAGGTGCTGTTGCGCAAATTCCTCGGCATGACACTGGGCGGCATGGATGAAATCACCGGCTACGTTCTGGCGGTGTCGGTGACCTGGACGCTGGCCTTCGCGCTGCTCGAACAGGCCCATATCCGCATCGACGTTCTGTACAACCTGGCGGGCCGGCGCATGCGCGCGGCGCTCGACCTGATCAGCCTCGCGGCGATGACCGGGTTCATGCTGCTGGTCACCTACTGGGCGGGCCAACTGCTGACCAGCACGCTGCAGTTCGGCTCCACCTCGAACAGCGCGCTGCAGGTGCCGCTCTGGCTGCCGCAGTCGCTGTGGCTGGGCGGCCTGGTGTTCTTTTCACTGACCCTGCTGCTGCTGTGCCTGCGCGTCATCGTCTATCTGCTGCGCGGCGATGCTGCGGGCATTTCACGGGTCGCGGGGATCAAGGCGGTCGAGGACGAGGTCGGGGAACAGGCCGTCGTGTCCCGCCTGGATCCCGCCACACAAGGATAACCGCCATGCTGGCCACCGCTCTCACCACCCTGATCGTCCTGATCCTGCTCAGCCTGCCGGTCGCCGCCGTCATGGGCGTGCTGGGCCTGGTCCTGGCCGAGCTCTATTCGCCGATGCCGCTGGTGCGCACGCTGGGCGACATCGCCTGGTCGACCAGCACCAACAACCTGCTGGTGGCGATCCCGATGTTCGTCCTGCTGGGCGAGATCCTGCTGCGCACCGGCGTGTCCTCGCGCATGTACATGGCGCTGTCGCATTGGCTGGGCTGGCTGCCCGGCGGGCTGATGCATTCCAACATCGGCACCTCGGCGATGTTCGCGGCCACCTCCGGCTCCTCGGTGGCGACCGCCGCCACCGTGGGCACCGTCGCGCTGCCCGAGGTGCCGGTTTACGGCTATAACGAGCGGCTGTTTCTCGGCACGCTCGCCGCCGGCGGCACGCTGGGCATCCTGATCCCGCCCTCGATCAACATGATCATCTACGCGGTGATGACCAACACCTCGCTGCCCAGCCTCTATCTGGCCGGCATCCTGCCCGGGCTGCTGCTGGCCGGGCTCTTCATGGCGCTGATCGCGGCGGCCTGCCTGCTCAACCCCAGGTGGGGCGGTCAGCGCATCGAGACCAGCTGGCGCGCCCGGCTGACCAGCCTGCCGCACCTGCTGCCGCCCGCCGCCATTTTCGCGGTTGTCGTCGGCTCGATCTATGCCGGCTTCGCCACCCCGACCGAGGCGGCGGCGCTGGGGGTGATCGCGGCGCTGATCCTGGCCGCGCTGTTCCGCGCGCTCACCCTGCCGGTGCTGCTGACCGCTTTCGAGGGCACCATGCGCACCACCGCCATGATCATCCTGATCATCATCGCCGCCTATTTCCTGAACCTGGTGTTCGCCGCCATCGGCCTGGCCGCGGCGATGGAACATTTCGTCACCACGCTGGGCCTCGGCCCCTATCAGACGATCCTTGTCATCGCCGCCTTCTACATCGTGCTAGGCTGCTTCATGGAAACCCTGTCAATGATGATCGCCACCGTGCCCATCGTCACCCCCATCGTGGTCTCGCTGGGCTTCGATCCGGTCTGGTTCGGCATCGTGCTGATGCTGCTCCTGGAAACCGCGCTGGTGACCCCGCCCATCGGCCTCAACCTCTTCGTGGTGCAAAGCATCCGCCCCGTTCGCGGCTCGATGAACGATGTGATGGCCGGTGCGATGCCCTTCGTCGGCATGTTGCTGGTGATGATCGGCCTCGTCATCGCCGTCCCCGACATTGCGCTTTGGCTGCCGGGCCTGCTCCGCTAGACCCGGCAACACCACGCCCGCAGACCTGATTGGAGCTTGACGCATGGACGCCATCGGACATCTCGCCGACCACGTGATCGCCACCCGCCACGAGGCGCTGTCGGAGGCGACCCGCGCGGCGGCCCGCCGCCTGATCCTCGATACCGTCGGCGTCGGCCTGGCGGGCAGCACCGGCCAATGGGCGGGCGATCTCGGCAACGCCGCCGAGGGGTGGGGGCAGGGCGGTCCGGCGCGCGTCTTCGGCCGCACCGGGTGCTATCCTTCCGGTCTCGCGGCGCTCTTGAACGCCTATTGCATCCACAATTCCGAATTCGATTGTCTGCACGAGGATGCGGTGGTCCATGCCCTCACCGCGATCCTGCCCGCGGCCTTGGCGGCGGCGGAACAGCGCGGCGGCATCTCCGGCGCGCGGCTGATCGAAGCGGTGGTCGCCGGCGTCGACGTGATCGCCGCCATCGGCCTTTCCGGCACCGCGCCGATGAAATTCTTCCGCCCCGCCGTGATCGGCGGCTTCGGCGCGGCGGCGGCAGTGGGCAAGATCGCAGGGCTGGACCGCGACCGCCTGATCAACGCCTTCGGCGCGCAATACGCCCAGTCCGGCGGCTCCATGCAGGCGCATGAGGAGGGCACCATGCTGCTCGCGCTGCAGATCGGCTTCAACGCCCGCGCCGCGGTCGAGGCCGCCGATCTGGCCGCCGCCGGTCTTTACGCCACGCAGAACACCTTGGAGGGCCGGTTCGGCTATTTCGCGCTCTTCGAGGACGCCTGCGACCTCGCCCCGGCGCTGGCCGCCCTGCCGGACGTGCGCCGGATCGAGGAGGTGGTCGAAAAACCCTTTCCCACCGGCCGCGCCACCCATGGCGCCATCGAGGCCGCGATGCGCCTGCTGGCCCGCCGCCCCGCCGCGCCGGAGGATCTGCGCCGCATCCGGGTCACCGTCTCGCCGGTGGCCTACACCCTGGTCGGCCGCCCGGCGAAACCGGACATGCCCGCCAATTACGCGCGCCTCTGCCTCACCTACGGCGTCGCCCGCTGCCTGCTCGACGGGCGGGTCGGCGTCGATCACTTCACCCCCGCCGCGCTTGCAGACCCCGCGCCGCTGACCCTGGCCCGGCGGATCGAGGTCGACACCTTCGACATGAAGACCCCCAGCGCCTTCGGCCCCAGCCGGGTGGTGCTGGAGTATGCCGACGGCAGCAGCGACGCGGAAACCGTCGGCCAGGCGCTGGGCCACCCCGCCAACCCGGTCACCGATGCCCAGCGGCTGGAGAAATTCCGCGCCAACTGCCGCGCCGCCGCCCTGCCGCTGTCCGAAGACCGAACCGCTGCCCTGGCCGATTGCATCGCAGCGCTGGACGGGCTGGCGGATGTGCGGGATCTGATGGATCTGGTCTGCCCGCAGGCGGGCTGACGGCGCGCGGATCACCGCCGGGGGATGATCCCCAGCCACTCCCCGTTTTGGGCCATATTCTGTACAATATCGGTGCAAAGCTGCGCCACGATCCGCATCGCCGTGCGCACCGGATGGTGCGTCGTGGTCGCCAGAACCAGCGTCCGCCGCAGCTGCATCGGGTCGATCTGGGTCGCCTGCACCCGTCCGTCGGCCACCTCCCGCTGCACCGCGTTATAGGGCAGGATGGTCGACACGCTGCCCGCTTCGACCATGCGCACGATGGTCATCAGCGAGTCGACCTCATGCTCCACCGTCAATTCGCAATCGACCTCGCTGCAGATCTGGTCGAGCAGGGCGCGCAGCCCGTGCCGGCGGCTGGGCAGGACCATCGGATAGGCGGCCAGATCGGCGATATCCAGCGGTGCCTTGCCCGGCGCCTCGGCGCCGCCGGGCTGCAACAGATACAGGCTTTCGTTCAGTAACTCATCTGCAACGTAATGCTTGGTGCGTGGCGCCTTGTAGAACAGCGCGACGTCGATATGGCCGGTGGTCAGAAGCTCGCTCACATCGCCGCTGAAGGCCTCCACCGTGCGCAGTTCCACCCCCGGATGCTCGCGCCGCAGCCGCTCCAGCAGCGGCGGCAGCAGGATATGGCTCTCGGTCGGCGGCACACCCAGTGTCACCTTGCCCTCCACCACGCCTTTGAGCGCGCGAACATCGTGTTCCAGGTCGTTCAGGTCGCCGAGGATCTTGCGCAGCCGATCGTCAAAGAACCGCCCCGCACTGGTCAGTTTCATCCCCCGCCCGGTGCGGTGGAACAGCGTCACGCCCAACTCCTCCTCCAGCAGCCTGAGCTGCCGGCTGATCGCCGGCTGCGCCACCGATAGCTTGACCGCGGCGCGCGACACGCTGGCCTCGTCCGCGAGCGCAACGAAGTAGTGAAGCTGACGCATTTCCATGGGGTTAGGGGTCCGGCGGTTGCTGTTGTCGCGCAAAGATTAGACCAGAACGCACAGCATGCAAAGAAACCGCCGGACCGGGTCTCAGCCGTTCACCAGGTCAAGCAGGATCCGCGCATCGGCCTGATCCTCCAGCGACCAGATCGCGTCCAGCACCGCACGCGCCTGATTGTCGGAAAGGATGCCCGCGACGCAATCCAGGAATTTGCCCTCCACCTCTTCATCCGACAGCGGGTTCTGCGGCCCGCCGCGATAGCGGTCGTCAGAGAACTTGCGGATGATCTCGCCCGATTTGGTCTCGACCTCGATCCGCGACAGGATCTTGTCGTGCCCCATCGCCGCGATGTCGGGGTCGAACCGGGTCTCCACCCGTTCCTGCATCGCCTGGCATTCCGGGCTTCGCACAAAGGCGTCGGTGAACTCCGCCTTGCCCGCACGCCCGGTCAGGATGATCGCCGACAGCAGGAAGGCCATGCAGAATTTGCCCTCCAGCTCGGTCTGCGCGATGCGGAACCGGATCGGGTGCAGGATGTTGTTGGAGGCGTAGAGCGTGACGCTCTCGATATCCCCGGGCGTCAGCGCATTCTCTTCCATCAGCGCTTTCATCGCGTCCATCGACGGATGGGTGAGCACGCCACAGGGATAGGGCTTGATGCTGACGCCGGGCTCAGACAGTGAGAACGGATCGCCGAACCGGCCCAGCACCAGCTCCGGCGCGCCGCCGCGCCCGGCAACCGAGAGATAGCCCCATTTGCCGTCCAGCGCGTCCTCGTTGAAGGTGAACCCCTCGCGCGCCAGCAGCGCGCTGGTCACCCCGTTCTCAGACGAGCGGCCCACATGCATCGGCTTGCCCATGGTGCCGAAATTGGCGCGGATACCGGCGGCCATCGAGGCCGCCCCGCCCAGCACCTGCGCGGTGCGCTCGGCGTTCAGCCCCAGCAGGCGCGCGGCGGCCGCGGCCGATCCGAAGGTGCCGATCGTGCCGCTGGTGTGAAAGCCCAGGTTGTAGTGGTCGGGATTGATCGCCTCGGCGATCTTGCACTCCACCTCGACCCCGGCGACGAAGCTGGTCAGGAAGTCCTTGCCGCTGGTCCCGTCCTCCACCTCGCTCAGCGCCAGCGCGGCCGAAAGCGGCGGGATCGTCGGATGCGTCAGCAGGCCATAGGGCCGGTCCGGCCCCTCGGCGACCTGGGTATCGTCCCAGTCCATCGCATGGCCCGCCAGCCCGTTCCAGAACGCCGCCTGCTGCGGCGACAACCGGCGCACCGGGTTGCCCACGGCCCGCGCGACGGGCGTCGCTCCGGTCGCGGCCAGATAGCGGTCGGCAACCGCCAGCGCCTCCTGTTCCGTCCCGGCCAGCATCACGCCCAGCCCGTCGATGATGCAGCGTTTGGCGATATGCAGCGTGTGCGCCGGGATGTCCGCGAAGGCCAGCCCGGCGGCAAAACCTGCCGCATCCGCGGTTAGCGACCGCTCGGTTACGTTGGTGTCTTTCATTTCGTCTCTCCGTTCCACGCGTGGATGAGGTCCGCGCTGTCGCAGACCAGCCCGAAGCGGGCATTTGCGGTTTTCAGGGTGGCGGCGTGCAGCTCCATGTCCCAGGACGCGCAGGCGTCGCGGGGCAGGGCGGTGTAATGGCCGGTCTCGAAGGCGTCGCGCAGGGTGCTTTCGACGCAGACATTGGTCGACACGCCCGTGGGCACCACCGAACGGATGCCGCGGGCGCGCAGCACCATGTCCAGATCGGTGCCCTTGAAGGCGCTGTAGCGATGTTTGCGGATCACCGGCTCGCCCGGTTCGGGCGCCAGTTCGGCGATGAACTCCGCCCCCTCGCTGCCCTCCATCGCGATCCGGTCAGAGGCATAGGTGGCCCGCCGCCGCTGCGCCAGCCAGGGCGCGGTATCGCTCAGGTGCCGCTCCAGCGTCCAGAACCCCACGTGACAGACCAGAACCCCCGACCGCCGCGCGGCGGCCAGCAGCTCCTGCAGCTGCGGCACGATGCCCCGCGCCGCGTCCAACGGCCGCCCGGCCCGGCTGGTGGCAAAGCCGTCGAGGCAGAAATCTTTCTGCATGTCGATGATCAGCAACGCGGTATGCGCAGGCGCGAAACGCGCGGCGAAATCGGCCAGGATCGGCGGTTCGTAGGGGCTCATTCCACCACCTCCGCCGTGAACCAATCGGCGATCTGCGCCCCAGTCATGAACACCACGTCGTCGCGCGCCTGCAAGAGGTCCAGCATCCCCGCCAGATAGGGCAGCCGGTGTGGCACCCCGATCAGATGCGGATGCAACCCGATTCCCAGCACCTTGGCGCCCGCCGGTTCGCTGGCGCTGTCGAAACAGGCCAGCGTGGTTTCCAGCCGCCGCAGCATCTCGGCCGAGCTGTGCTTTTCCACGGCGTAGACAACCGAGTCGTTCAGCTCCAGCGTATAGGGCATGGCGATCAGGTCGCGCGGCGTCGCCCGCAGCCGGTGCGGCACATCATCCACGCTCCAGTCGCAAAGGTAATCGATCCCCTCGGCCGCCAGCAGGTCGGGGGTGGCTTCGGTCTCGCGCAGCCCGGGGCTGAGCCAGCCGCGCACCGGCTGGCCGGTAAACGCCGTCAGCTTCTCCAGCGCGCGGCGGATCACCTCGCGTTCGCTCGTCCCGCCCTGCAGGCTGGTCTGATGCATGCCGTGGCCGATGAACTCCCAGCCCGCCGCGCGGATCGCCTCCGCGCAGTCGGGATAGGCGTCGATCGCGGTGGCGTTGATACTGGCCGAAACCGGCAGGTCCCGCGCCGCCAGCAGCGCGATCAGCCGCGCCATCCCCGCCCGCATGCCATACTCCGCCCAGCAGAAGTTTGGCACATCGGGCACCTGTTCGCGCCCGTGCGGCGCGGTCAGCAGCTTGCGCGGCATCTCCCGGTCGAACGGCCAATGCTCGATATTGACCACCAGATTGACGATCAGGCGGTGGCCGCCCGGTCCGGTCATCGGGGTTTGCCGGCCCGCCAGCCTGTAGGGGATGCGCGGATTGGCCTGCACCGCGCCCGGAGGCGCCGCAGGCAGCGACGAGAGATCGTCCATATTCTGTCCTGACTCATTGCGACGTGACTGTCGGATGTTCCGCATCGGCCTCTTGCGCAGGGCCGCGCGGCGACCGCGAAGGGCGGTCGCGGTCAGGATGTCAGCGGCGGTTTTTCGTTACCAATCCCAATGGGTGCAACCGGATATAACCAGATGTGATAGCCGGGAGGGCCGCGGCCCGGCGATGCCGCCCGGATATACGGGTTGGTTATATCTCCTAGGGATATTGGGTATTTGCCTTTGCTTCGGCCGGCGCCCATACCGCAAGGAACCGCGCCCGGCGCGCGATCCGATCCGGAAGGGACCTGTCGTGACGGACCGACATCTCAACGCCAGAAGCCTGCTTTTCGTGCCGGGCGACCGCGATGACCGCATCCCCAAGGCGCTGGCCAGCGGCGCCGGGGCGGTGATCGTCGATCTCGAGGACGCGGTGCGCCCCGAGGACAAGCCGCGCGCGCGCCAGGCGGTGGCGGCCGTCCTCGGCAACTGCCCCGCCGGGGCGGTCCTGCTGCGCGTCAACGCGGCGGACAGCGACTGGTACGCCGAGGATATCGC
>NPIG01000434.1_pt1 | contig 34775 bp, 30 predicted proteins | sample 8637441 | NCBI WGS metagenome assembly NPIG01 (sample SAMN07420675, study PRJNA396082) | bioreactor metagenome | isolation source: sample BR6 brine-fed electro-methanogenic bioreactor BR | place: Japan: Kochi | collected 2016-06-14
TTTTGCCTGTGGATTTGGGCCAACATCGAAACATTGAGCCCCCTCTTCTCTCGGGGTATACTCTATGATGATGGCCTTGGAAGAGCAGTCTCAGGCAAGGGAAGGACGTGTGGTATGCTTGACAGCGGTGCAAGAAAATATGTGCAGCCCCTCTTTACGTGGATGGCCCGGGGGCTGGTGAAGGCTCACGTATCCCCGAACATGCTTACCATAGGGGGGCTTTTGCTTGGCCTGGAGGCTACCGGGGCCTTTCTCCGGGGGTTTACCGGGCTTGCTCTGGGGCTTCTCTGGCTTTCGGGGCTGCTGGATGTTCTGGACGGCTCGGTGGCTCGCCTGGGAGGTGCTGCGTCTCCCTTCGGGGCTTTGATGGATCTCGTCTTCGATCGGATTGTGGAGGTGGTCTTCATTCTGGGGGTCTCCTTCAGCATCCCCTCGGTTCGCATGGGGGCCCTTTTTCTGCTCTCTTCCATCATATTCTCCTTTTCGGTCTTTCTCGCCGTGGGGGCTCTGCTGGCAAAGGAGAAGGATGGAGGAAAGGCCTTTTACTATCAGGGAGGCCTGGCGGAGCGCACCGAAACCTTTCTGGTTTTTTCCGGGGTGATTCTCTGGCCCCAGAGGGCGGAGGATTTCTTTTTGCTTTTTACCGCCATGATTCTTTTTACGGGGTTTCAGCGGATGAGGGAGGCCTACGGCTATTTTGAGGGCTCTTCCAGGGCTTCGGAAGAGCAGCCCCGGGAGGCACAGAAAGAAGCACCGAGAGTGGTGAGGGAGGAGAAAACATGAAGAAGCAGACCTTTTTGCGGATCGCTTTGCTGATACTTGTGGGAGTGCTGGGGGGGACTTTCTTGTGGAGCGAGCCTTCCCGGGGGGATGTTTTGGGGGATTGGGCTTCTTTACAGGAGGCCGCCCGGGGGAGTGAGGTGCGGTTCTACGGCTGGGGAGGGGATCCCCGGGTGAATGCGTGGCTTGATTCCTTTGTGGCTCCTCGAATGAAGGAGCGGTACGGTATCACCCTCCGCCGGGTGGGGATGAATATCCAGGAGATTCTGAACAAGCTCCTTTCGGAGAAGGCGGGAGGAAAGGATACGGGGATCATCGATGTCGTGTGGATTAACGGCGAGAACTTCTACGCTGCCCGGAAGGGAGATCTTCTCTTCGGCCCCTTTACGGAGAGGCTTCCTCATTTTGAGGCCTTTCTTGATGTTTCGGGGGAGGAGGTGGCCTTCGATTTCGGTTTTCCCACCGAGGGGTTTGAATCCCCCTGGGGACGGGGGCAGCTCGTTCTTTTTCGGGATTCCTCAAGGCTCCCCCGGGAGATTCGGGGATATGAGGATTTTCTGAAGGCCGCCCGGGAGCACCCCGGGGAGATCACCTATCCTGCTCCGCCGGATTTTACCGGCAGTGCCTTTGTGCGTACCCTTATCTGCCACATGGTGGGCCGGGAGAACATAGCCTCTCTCTCCCCGGATAAGGAGCTTCTTCGGGAGGCGGTGGCTCCCGCCATGGAGTTTCTCAGGGATCTGAAGCCTTATCTCTGGATGGAGGGGGTCTCCTATCCCGCCACGAGTTCCCAGCTTCGGAATATGTACGAGGATGGGGAGCTGCTTCTGGGTATGAGCTATACCCCCTTTCTCGTACCGGGAAAGATCGCCTCCGGAGAGTTTCCCGAGAGCACCGAGTCCTTTGTCTTTGAGAGGGGTACTGTGGGGAATACCCACTTTCTCGCCATTCCTTTCAACGCTCCAAACAAGGCGGGGGCCATGCTGTTTATCAACGCCATGCTGGATCCGGAGATGCAGGCTTCGAAGTGCGATCCCGCCCGGTGGGGGGATCTTCCGGTGCTGGATCTGAACCGACTCTCCCCGGAGGAGAGGGTTCTTTTCTATGATCTTTCTCCGGGAAAGGGGGCTCTGCCTCTGGAAGAGATACTACAGGGGAGGATTCCCGAGCTTCCTGCCTCGTTTATTCCTCTGCTGGATGAAATCTGGAGGGAGGCGGTGCTGCAGTGAGGAGGGAGCCCCTGGGGGCCTTTCTTCTTCTCACCCCGGCGCTGCTGGTGTTGGGGGGGCTTTTTCTGGGGAGTTTTACCCCTGCCCTTCTTCAGAGCCTGGGGCACTTTCCCGCAGTGGGGATGAGGGGGTATACTCTGGCATACTACCGGGAGCTTTTCGGGCATCCCGAGTTTTTGGGTTCTCTTCTTTTCAGTCTTCGCATCTCCTGTATCTCCTCCGCTCTGGCGGTGGTGCTGGGGACCTTTCTAGGGTTTCTTCTCTTCCGGGGGAGGAAAAAGGAGGGGTTTCAGAGGTTTCTTGCCCTCCTTCCCATAGCGGTGCCCCATACGGTGGCGGCGTTGCTGGTGCTGCAGCTTCTTTCCCGAACAGGGATACTGGGGCGGTTCCTCTTTTATCTGGGGATCCTTTCCTCCCCCGGGGAGATGGGGAGCTTTGTCTTCGATCCTTCCGGGGTGGGGGTGATAGTGGCCTATCTCTGGAAGGGGCTTCCCTTTGCGGCGGTGGTGGTGGCGGTGGTGCTCCGCACTTTGGATCCCCGTCTTTGTGAGGCCGGCCTGGTTCTGGGGGCCTCCCGAATTCAGGTTTTTTGGCATGTGCTGCTTCCTCTGCTCTTTCCCACCCTCTCTTCCACCTTTGTGCTGCTCTTCGGCTTTTCCTTCGGCGCTTTTGAGGTCCCCTTTCTTCTGGGGCCCACCTTTCCTCAGGCCCTTCCCGTGGCGGCCTACAGGGCCTATCTTCATCCGGATATGGCCTCCCGCCCCTATGCCATGGTCTTTGTGGTAACCATTACCGCCATGGTTCTGGGGCTGGTCTTTCTCTACGGCTTTCTCGCCCGGCGGGGGGAGCGGTTTTCATGAGGTTCCGGTCTGCCCTTCTGCGGGGGAGCTTCCTGTTTTTTCTCTTCTTTCTTCTCTTTCCGATACTTCTTCTGGGGGTGTGGTCCTTTACCCAGAGCTGGCCCTGGCCGGAGCTGTTTCCCCGAAAGATGACCCTGCTTCACTGGACCTTTCCCGGAGCCCCCCCGGGAGGGATCTGGGAGGTGGTGCTCCAGAGCTTTCTTCTGGGGGGAGGGGTAACACTGTTCTCTCTTGCCATCAGCCTTCCTGCGGCGAAGGCTCTGGGGCTTTATTCCTTCCCAGGTAAGAGGGCGGTGGAGCTGCTGGTGCTCATGCCGGTGATGGTCCCCCCCATATCCTACGCTCCGGGGATGCACGCTCTCTTTATGAAAGCGGGGCTGGCAGATTCCTTTTGGGGGGTTCTGCTGTCGCATCTCGTCCCCTGTCTTCCCTACGGCATACGCCTTCTAACCCAGGTCTACCGTTCCCTGGGGGATTCTCTGGAGATGCAGGCCCGGGTCCTTGGGGCTTCTCCCTTTCAGGCCTTTCGAAGCGTTACCCTGCCGCTTCTGCTTCCGGGAATCCTTGCCGCCGGGGGATTGCTCTTTATCGTCTCCTTGAGTCAGTACCTTTTAACCTTTTTTCTCGGGGGAGGACGGGTAATCACCCTTGCCATGGCTCTCTTTCCTCTGGTGCATCAGGGGGAGCGGGGAGCTGCAGCCGCCTGGAGCGTGGTGTTTATTCTGGTCTCTCTCGCCTTCTGCCTTCTCGCCGAGAGGCTGCTAAAGCGCTATTACTCCCTGAAAGGCATGGCTTTTTTCTCCTAAAAATTTTTGTGCAAAGAGAGGCACCCTATGGCCTATCTGGAACTTCGGCATCTATGGAAATCCTTTGGATCCTCAGGAAAAGCTCCTTCGGAACATCCGGTTCTCCGGGATATCTCCCTCTCCCTCCCCCAGGGAAAAGTTTTTTCCCTTCTCGGCCCTTCGGGAATCGGGAAGACCACCCTTTTGAAAATCATCTGCGGCCTGGAAGAGGCGGATTCCGGGGAGGTGCTTCTGGAGGGGAGATCCCTCCGGGAGGTTCCTGTGGAGCAGCGAGGGGTGGTGCTCCTCTTTCAGGAGGCCTCTCTTTTTCCTCATCTCACGGTGAGGGAAAACGTGGTCTTTGGGCTCCGTATGCGGGGGGTGCCTGAAAAGGAGCGGCTACGCCAGGGGGTGGAGATGCTGGAGATGGTGGGGATGGAGTCCTTTGCCTCCCGATCTCCCCGGGAACTCTCCGGGGGGGAGAGGCAGCGGGTTGCCCTGGCGAGGGCTCTGGTGGTACGCCCCCGGGTGCTTCTTCTGGATGAGCCCTTTTCGAGTCTCGATCCCCAATCCCGGCGTTCTTTGGGGCTTTTCACCCTGGATCTTCTTAAAAAAAGAGAGGTCACCACCCTGCTGGTAACCCATGATTGGGAGGAGGCTCTCTCCCAGGGGGACTATCTCGGGGTGCTTCTCCGGGAGGGACTTGTGCAGCAGGGAACCCCGGAGGAGGTTTTTTCCTCTCCCCTTCTTCCGGAGGTGGCGGATTTTTTCGGGGTACGGAACTACTTTGATGTTACCGTTTCCGGGGGAGAGCTCTTCTCCCCTCTGGGAGCGGTTCCTTCGGGACTTTCTTCGGGAACCTACCGGGGGATGCTGCGGCCGGATCAGATGGAGCTTGGAAAGGATCCCCGGGGGGAGGGGGTTATCCGGGGGAGACGTTACAGAGGGGAGAAGATCTCCTATGAGGTGCTCTTTCAGGGAATCCTCTGGCATGTGGATACCCCCCCGGAGATCTCCCTATCACCGGGAGAGCGGGTCTGGCTCCGGGGAGATCTTTCGGGGATACGCGCTTTCCCCTCGGTGCCCGCAAGTCTCAAGGCCTTTTTGGGGAAAGACGGTGGGGATGTCAGAGGTTGAAAAAGTGCTAATGTTAAAGATGTTCAAGATTTTTCTGAAAGCTCCGGATAAAGCGGCGGTCGATCCATTCCTTGAGACCCAGGGCAAAACCTCCCGAGAATACCAGAGGCTTTCGGAGGAGGAGCCCCGTGCTGCCGAGATTGAGGATCATGAGAAACTCCCGTTGGGGGATAAAGGGCTCCAGGGGACTGTCTGTGAGACGGGCCAGAAGGTTGGCGAAGAGTATCGGCCCCTGGCGAAGGGCGTAGACTCCCGCACGCCGAAGGGGAAGGGGCTGAAAGGCGATACAGTCCCCTCCGCCGAAAATCTCCGGGTTCTCCGGAGAGTGCAGATGTCTTCCCACCACCAGGGCTCCCGCCTGATCTGTGGAAAGTCCCGACTCCCGCAGCAGTTTGGGGGGGTGCACCCCCGTGGCCACCATGAGAAAATCTGCTTTTTCCGAAGAGCCTCCTTCGTAGAGGAGGGTTCCCTCCTGATATCCCCGGATGGGCTGCTCTCGAAGGGTGATCTGCCGCTTTGCAAGCTCCCGGGCCATGATCCGGGCAGCTCTGGAGGGGAGCCCCGGAAGAAGACCTCCGGAGCCGGTGCTCAGGGTGATGCGTACCTTTCTCTGGTGAGCTACGCAGAATTCGTAAATGTTGGCGGCGGTTTCGCACCCCGAGGGGCCTCCCCCCGCCACCGCCAGGTGAAGCTCCTCCCTGGGAGGAAGAGCCAGGAGAGCCTGCCGCAGTTTGAGAAAGGATTCCACGGGCTTTACCGGAAGGACCCTCTCGGAGCCGCTTTCCAGGAGGGGGGAGGAAATTTTGCTGCCCACGTTGAGGGAGAGAAGATCGTAGGAGATCTCCTCTCCCTTTGTGGTGACTGCCATCCTTTCTTCCGGAAGAAGCCGGGCCACGGTGTCTTCCAGAAAGCGTCCCCCTCGCTCTTCCACCAGGGTACGTACATCCAGAGAGGCCTCCCGGGGGGTGTACCTTCCGCTGAGCAGTCCCGGCCCCATGCCGGAGTACCAGAGAGGAGTGGGGGATACCACCGTCACCTCCCCATGATGGTGAAGAAAGGTTTCTAACCGAACCAGGCTGAAAAGATGGGCGTGTCCTGCCCCTGCAAAAAGGATTTTGGTTTTCTTCATAATGGAAATTCTCCTTGTCACTCTAAGCTTTCGGGTGCGTAGAATCCATTATACTCCCAAGGGGGAGAATGAGGCGAGAGATGCTACAATAGAAATCTGAAATAATTTTACGGTTCTCGGTTTCTATGTGTTCTATCTGTGAGGAGGCATGCGGAATGAAAGATTTTCTTGTGAACATGGGAAAAAGCCTTCGCACTCCCCGGGGGATGATAGCTCTTGCTCTCCTCCTTCTCGGGGGGGTGCTCTTTCTCGGTACGGACCTTCAGGAGATGCTCCGAAGGGGGCTTTACCTGATGCGATATGCGGGGGTGGTGGGGCCGGTGATCTTTCTGGGGCTCTATGTTCTCTTCTCGGTGCTCATGTTTCCCTCCCTTCTTCTCACTATCGGAGCAGGAAGCATCTACGGTATCCTTTGGGGAACAGTCCTGGTCTCCCTCGCCTCCACCGCCGGAGCCTCTGCGGCCTTTATAACGGGGCGCTTCCTTCTTCGAGACTCCCTTACCCGCCGCTTTGGAGAGAGCGAAACCTTTCGGGTTATTGATGGAGCGGTGGCCTCCGAGGGATGGAAGATAGTGCTGCTCACCCGTCTCTCCCCGGTCTTTCCCTTCAACGTCCAGAACTACGTCTACGGGCTTTCGGGGGTATCCTTTCGAGACTATCTCTGGACCTCCTGGCTTGGAATGATACCTGGCACTCTCATGTACACCTATATCGGCTCCCTTGCGGCGGATGTGGCCTCTCTGGGATTGGAGGGGCGTACCCGAACCCCCGCGGAATGGGGGCTCGCCCTGGTGGGATTTCTCGCTACCCTGGGAGTGACCTTGTACATCACCCGGATTGCCCGTCGGGCGTTGCGGAAGCGTATTCCCCAGTCGCATGTTCTCTATGATGTGGAAGAAAAGGAGGAACAGAAGCTATGAAACAACAGAATCATCATGATATGCTCCCCCGGGATTCCTGGAATCAGGAGCTTCTCTCTCAGGTGGCTCCCTCGGACTGGGTCTCTCCGGAGCCCGAAAAGTGCTATAACCTCGTGGTTCTTGGTGCCGGAACCGGGGGGCTTGTCTCTGCCCTGGGGTGTGCCGCCCTGGGGGGGAAGGTTGCCCTCGTGGAGCGTGCTCTCATGGGAGGCGACTGTCTCAACACCGGGTGTGTTCCCTCCAAAAGCCTGCTGCGCTCCGCTCGAGCCGCCGCAGAGATGCGTCATGCGGAGCGCTTCGGCCTTACCCCCGCAGAGGTTGGCCCCGAAGACTTTCCCCGGGTGATGGAGCGGCTTCGGCGCATACGTTCTTCCATAGCCGTGCATGATGCCGCCCAGCGTTATGCCGATCTGGGGGTTCACGTCTTTTTTGGAGAGGCGGTTTTCGAGAGCCCCTCTTCGGTGGTGGTGGGGGAACGGCGGCTTCGGTTCAAAAAGGCCATCATTGCCACGGGGGCCCGGGCGGTGCATCTGAATATTCCCGGTCTGGGGGAGGATTTCTTCACCAATGAGACCATCTTTCAGCTTACGGAACTTCCCTCCAGGCTTGTGGTTATCGGCGGGGGACCCATAGGGTGCGAACTCTCCCAGGCTTTCCGGCGCCTCGGTTCCGAGGTGACCATTATTCAGAAAGGGCGTTTTCTCCCCCGGGAGGATCCCGAAGCCTCCGCCCTGCTTGCCTCGGTTTTCGAAAGAGAGGGCCTTCGGGTTCTCCTGGATTCGGAACCGCTCCGGGTGGAGAAAACAGAGGAGGGGCACCGCATCTTTGTCCAGACTCCCGAAGGTGAAGAGATTGTTACGGGGGATGCCATCCTTATGGGGGCGGGAAGACAGCCCAACGTGGAGGGGCTTGCCCTGGAAAAGGCGGGAGTAACCTACCATCCCCGCCGGGGGGTGGAGGTGGATTCCTTCCTGCGAACCTCGAACCGCAACATTTTCGCCGTGGGGGATGTCTGCATGCAGTGGAAGTTCACCCATGCGGCGGATGCGGCGGCCCGCATGGCCCTTCAGAACGCTCTTTTCGGGGGGCGGAAGAAGCTGGAGGATCTTCTCATGCCCTGGTGTACCTACACGGATCCCGAGATCGCCCATGTGGGGCTTTACGAAAGGGATGCGGCGGAGGCGGGGATACCCGTTACCACCTTTACGGTGGATCTCAAGGAGGTGGATCGGGCGGTTACGGATGGAGAAGAGGAGGGCTTTGTGAAGGTTCTGGTGAAAAAGGGAACCGACACTATTCTCGGGGCCACCGTGGTGGGCTCCCATGCGGGGGAGATGCTCAGCGAGATAACCCTGGCCATGAAGGGAAAGATGGGGTTGAAAAAGCTGAACGAGGTGATCCACCCCTATCCTACCCAGGCGGAGGCTCTGCGCCGGGTGGCGGGAAAGTGGCAGGCCACCCGGCTTACCCCAGGGGTGGCAAAGCTGCTGAAAAGCTGGCTGGCCTGGCAACGGCGATAGCCCTGGGGGTACTATCTTGAGCAGTCCTCAGGCTTTTCCCGGGGGCTGCTTTTTTGGTTTTCAGAGCCTTTTTCGGGAATCTCTCTCCCCATCCGCCGCATCTCCCGGAGGAGTTCCTTTCCCTTTGCTGTGAGGCGATACTTCTGATTGCGGCTGTTCGGCTTGTGGGGGATGGTCATTTCGATCAGCCCCATGGTGACTGCAGGCTTTTGATAGTGCTTGCGGAAGTGACTTTCATTTGCCAGACCGAGGCGTTTCTGAATTTCTCTGCGTGCCATATCTCCCTGAATACACGATAGCATTCTCAGAACTTCGGTGGTGACTTCGGTGGTGACTTCGGTGGTGACTTCGGTGGCGATCTCCTCATTTCGGTCGCCATGGGGTTTTGAGAGCGGAATGGTTGTGACGAAGATATCCTGATGTTCTTCGAAGAGAGGCAGGGCGCCGTGGCTGTAGAGGGGGAGATACTTTGTTACGTTGTAAATCCCCGAGCCGACCTCTTCGTAGCGTCCCATCTGGAGCATGAATCGGCAGATGGTGGGATTCTTTGGAAAGGGGGTAAAGCGTGAAGGATCAATACGCCCTCGAAGATGTGGCACGTGTGGATTGCGGAAGATTACCCTGTCCTGGAAGATGGTGATGCTGGCGGGAGCAGCGCTGGTATATTCCCGGTGGGCTATCAGGTTGGAGACCAGCTCCCGGAAGATGCGGTGACGTAAACTGACTCTCTCGGTTCCCTCCATATGAAAGGGATCATCCAGATGTTTCTCGCAGAAGGCCATTAGTCCGTCGAAGGTTTCTATCAGGTTTGTATAGAACATGGCACGGTCATCATAGCGATCTACGTTCCTGCGTCGGAGCAGCGCATCAAAGAGCATGCCGGGGGCGGCTTGCTGTATGGTGGCATCTGTACCGAACATGAGTGCCGCCGCAAGGGTGTAGCCGATTTCCGATGTGAGCGGATCCTTACGGATAAAGCCGCCGATCTGAAGCAGATCTTCATCGCTTAGGCCAAGCCAGGGATGATTGCGTTTCTGAGCGTTCAGAAGGGTGCGGGCTTGTTCAAAGAGTTCCGGGCGCAAGTCACCCATGCCCAGCCAGGGGAGAACTCTCTGTTCGGTATAGAAGCTTAGCTTTCGGTTCACTAAGCCTGCGATCTGATACGGATCCTTGATACGATAGTCCCCGTCCTCGCTCCGCAGATAGACTTCCCCACCGGTGCGATGCACCTGGGAGCTGGATGGTACCTGTACCTTGATAACTATTTTGCCAAGAATCTCTTCTTCCCGAGGGAAGAGGAGATAGGGAGGATCAAGTTTTTGCGGATTGTTGGAGAGGTTGGAGATTTCCACTCTAAGTCGTGCCGTAGCGAGGGGATCCACCCCGGAGACCTTGCCGTCATCCTCCACCCCAAGCAGGATGGTTCCACCCTCCATGTTCAGAAAGGCGCATACGGTTTCGAAAAGGTTTGACGGCAAGGCATGATCCCCCCGTTTGAATTCAAGGGCCAATCCTTCCTTGCTCCCGAAGGGATGTTGTCCTTTTGGCTGACGTGTCATGATAATCTCCAACCACCTTTTATTACGTTATATTTTTTATATTTTTTTGTCGAAAGGTCCGTTCCTCTCGGTACGGAGAACCTTATTCGCCTTTAGGAAACTTCTCTGTCGGGGAAATCCCTCCCCAGCCGCCGCATCTCCCGGAGAAGGAAGCCGCCGGAGAAGATAACCTGAACGAAATCCGCCAGGGGAAAGGACATCCATACCCCGTCCACTCCGAAGAAGCGGGGGAGAATGAGGGCGGCGGGAACGAGAAAGAGGGCCATCCTGCTGAGGCTGATGAGGATGCTGAGCCGGGCCTTTCCCAGAGCCTGAAGGGTGAAGGTGGTGATGATCCCCACCGCCGCTCCCGGCACCGCGGCGTAGCCGATCCGGAGGCTTCGGGCGGTGAGGGTGATAAGCTCCGGGCTGGAGCTGCTGAAGATGGCTGCCATCTGGGGAGCGAAGAACATCACCGCCAGAAAGTTGCAGGTAAAAAGTCCCACGCACCCTGTTAAAGCGAGTCCCACCGCCCGGCGAACCCGGGAATAGTTTTTGGCCCCGAAGTTGTAGCCGATGATGGGAAGAAGCCCCTCCCCGATGCCGATGGGGGGGAGATAGAGCAGGGCATCCAGGCTGAAAAAGATCCCCATGGAGGCGATGGCGAGATCCCCCCCGTACTTGCCGAGAAGGGTATTGAAGATCCCCATGAGAAGCGTGAAGGCAACTTCCAGAAGAAAGGGGGAGAGCCCCACCGCAAGGATCTGACGTACCAGAATCCACCGGGGAAGAAGGTTCCGCAGGTAGAGCCGGAAGACGCTTACCTTCCAGGGGCCGAGATAGAAGAGAAAAACCCAGATAAAGGCGAGCCCCTGGGCCAGCACGGTTCCCAGGGCGGCCCCGGTGATCCCCATGCCGAGCCTGGCGATGAAGATCCAGTCGAGAAGCACATTTCCCCCCGCTCCGAGAAAGAGCGTTACCATGGCATACCGGGGGGCTCCTTCGGAGCGGATCAGGTGGTTCATCCCCATGCTGGTGACCCAGAAGGGAACCCCCCAGAGAATGACGGAGAAGTACTCCATGGCCATAGGGAGAAGGCTTTCGGTGGAGCCCGAGAGCCGCAGGAGCTGCTCCGGAAAGAGGCTTCCCAAGAGGCAGAGAATCCCCCCGCCTATCAGGAGAAGCAGAAGAGCGTTGGCGAGCCCCCGCTCCGCTCGGCGGCGTCGGTTTTCTCCCAGAAGCCGGGAGAGAAGCGATGCCCCTCCGGTGCCTACCAGGGCCGTCACCGCACTGATAGCCACCATGAAGGGAAAGGCCACAGAAAGAGCCCCGATACCCTCGGGGCCCACGTAGTGTCCCACGAAGATACGATCCACGATATTATAAAGAGCGTTTGCCACCAATCCCGCAATGGCGGGAAGGGAAAAATGGAGCAACAACAGCGGTATGGAGCTTTTTCCCATACGTTCCGGATTCGACATGTTTTTCATCACCCGTCCTTGTGGCACCATTGTAGCAGAAGGAAAAGGCCCCAAGGAGAGGGCTCTGAAAAACATGCTTGTACTCAAAACATAGTTCGAGGTGCGGGAATAGTCGTTAGTATGCAGATCACAAACGAAAGTATGTCACGAGCGGGAGATTCTCTCCTTTTGGTTCGGGAATGTAGAGGTTGAGAGTGTAGCTATTCGGGGCAATCTCCCCTGAGGGAGAAAAGAGAGAACCCTTGCGAAAGGGGCTTCGAAAAGACGAAGGCCCTTTCGCTTTTTTTGTATTCCAACCTCGGTCCTGGTACAGAAAAGGTTTTTTTCGGTATACTGTCTTCCGCAGGCTGAAAAAAGATGGAGGAGTGCGTGATATGAAAAAAATAAAGAAGCCACGGGTGATCTCCGGAATGTGTTTGTTGCTGTGGAGTTTTATGGTGCTTCTTCTGGGTGCTTTTGCAGTATGTGCGGCATCTGCGGTATATGCCGAAGAAAAAATTCTCTCTTACGAAGACCGTATTGCGGCGAATCTGCAGGGACAGCTTCAGGCAGAAAAGGTTTCGGTGGTTCTCAAGGGGCTCTCTTCATCGGGGGGAATCCATCGGGCCAGGGAGATGTTCTGTTTTGTCCGGGGAGCTTCTCTCGAAGGGCTGCGGTATGATTCCATCACCATCTATGTGGAGGCGGTCTCCTTTCGGGTGGAGGAGCATCGGGTGGTGCTCCGGTATTTCAAGGAGGGCAAGGTTTCCGGGGCGGTGCTTCTGGAAGATCTTTCGGAGGTTTTGCAGAGTCTCTATCCGGCTTTTCAAATCGGGGAGCTCAGAGCGAATAATAATGCTCTGGATTTCAAGGGGGTCTACGTGCGCAACACCACCATTCCCCTCAAGGCCACTGTGGGGCTTCGGGGGGTGTACGTTCCTCAGGAGAATGGCACCGCAGTGCTGCATTTCGTAGATTCCTCCAGCGATAACCCCTTTATCTCCACCCGAGACATTGCGCTGGCCATGGAAAAGGTGGCTCCGGTGCTTTCGGTGCATTCCTTTTTCCCCTCCCAGAAAATTAGGGAGATTCGGGTGGCCGGGGAGAGCCTCTGGTTCTTTTCGGATCACCAGGGGCTTGCGCAGAGCCTATGATCCTTGGGTTGGGGGTGGATGCCTGCTCCATAGAACGCATGAAACACTATGTGGCATCCCCGCACTTCGAAAAACGGGTCTTTGTTCCGCAGGAGCGGGAGTATGCCCACTCCAGGGGATGTCCCGCACGGCATTTTGCGGGAGCCTTTGCCGCCCGGGAGGCCTTCGCCAAGGCTACGGGGCTGGGGCTCGCCAAAACGGGGCTCCACGGCTGCTGGGTGGAGCGCACCCCCCAGGGGCCCCGGCTCCGCTTTTCCGAAGAGAACCGGGAGATGCTCCGAAACCGGGGGGTACAGCGGGTTTTTGTGAGCATCACCCACGAAGAGAATCTGGCGGTGGCGGTGGTGATTCTCGAAGGGGAGGGTTTGCCGGGAGAGGATCTGTAGAGGCGGGTGCTGATCCCCAGGAGATACCTGCCAAAGGGGATTATTTCCTTAAGGCTTTGTCTGGGAGAAAAAGGCCTTCCCGAGATTTTTTGGATAAGAAAGGAGGAATTTTTCATGTATGCCATAGAATTTAAGGCAAAAATCACAGATGGGATGATCCAAATTCCTGCGCTCTATCAAAAACATCTTAAAGATGAAGTGCGTGTTCTCGTGTTGATGGAGACGCCGGAAACGGGAGAAACTTTTATTGATGATTTGCTGCGGCAGCCTCTTGAAATACCTGATTTTCATCCTTTGAGCAGGGAAGATACTCATGAGCGTTGCTGAGCCACTCCGGCGTTCTTTTGTGGATACGAATATCTGGTTGTACGCACTCATGAAAGGATCGGATTCTGAAAAACATACTCGGGCTCAAGAGATAGTTCGAGGTGCGGGAATAGTCGTTAGTACGCAGATCATAAACGAGACGTGCGTGAATCTTATCAAGAAGGCGACTTTAGAGGAGTTCCAAATTCAAAAGCTGATAGCGGCTTTTTATACGAAGTATGAGGTTATCCTCATGGAACAGGCTGTGCTCTTTCAAGCCTCGGAGCTGAGGAAGCGATACAGTTTTTCCTATTGGGATAGTCTTGTGGTGGGGAGTGCTCTAGAGGCAAAGTGTACCACTCTGTATACTGAAGATATGCATGGAGGCTTGGTCGTGGGAGATCAGTTGACCATTCTAAATCCATTTCTTGCCAAGGCTCTTTAATTAAAGAAGCCTTGAAGGACTGGAGGAAATATGACGATTCTTGAGGAACATCGAAAAAAAGAGCTTGCCCCGCTGGTGGAGGTTTTGTGCGGCGGTGGCGGGGTGGTTTTCTCCGGTGCGGGGATGAGCACCGCCTCGGGATTGCCGGATTTTCGTTCCTCCCGGGGGCTCTGGAGGCAGGCGGATCCCGCCCGGCTTGCCTCGGTGGAGGCCCTGAGGGGATCTTACGAAACCTGTATCGATTTTTACCGAGAGCGTATCCGGGCATGCTACGAGGCGGCTCCCAACGAGGGACACCGCATTTTGGGGGAGTGGGAGCGCCTCGGGCTGCTCCGGGGGATCATCACCCAGAATGTAGATGGTTACCATGCTTTGGGAGGTACTTCGGAGATTGTGGAGCTGCACGGTACCCTTCGCCGTTGCCGCTGTATGGGGTGCGGTGGAGAGTTCCCCGGGGAGCGGCTTCTGGAAGATACTCTCTGCTCCTCCTGTAAAGGACGGTTGCGCCCCGGGGTGGTGCTTTTCGGAGAGTCCCTCCCCTTTGAGGCTATGAAGAAGGCGGAAAAGCTCGCCCGGGAGGCTTCGTTCTTTCTCGTGCTGGGATCCTCGCTCCTGGTCTCCCCCGCTAACTGGTACCCTCAGATGGCCAAGGATTCCGGGGCATGGCTGGGGATCGTGAACCGGGAGAGCACTCCTATGGATTCTTTAGCGGATGGAGTTTTTCACGAGGACATTCTCTCCCTTCTCCGAGATGTGGAGGCTCTGCGCTCTGGTAAATAAAAGCGCCTCTTTGCGGGAGCTCCGGAGAGGCGCTTAAGGGGTTTTTGTGTTTTTTGTACTCTTTGTGATCTTTCCGATTTTGCGAATCTACAGGGGGGTGCCGATTCCCAGAAGATCCGCCAGGTTGGCTTTGGGATCCAGCACGGGTTCGATCTTCCGGGTTCCGCAGGTGAGGAGGGTGCTCACTCCCGGGCCGTGTCCCGCCCGGAGGCAGTCGCTGTGAACCACCACGCCGATGCTGATGGAGCCCTTCCGGTAGGCCCGGCCGTAGCGGTTATCGTGATCCAGAAGGGCCACGAAATCCCCGAAGCGGATCTTATCCAGGTTATATTCCCGCACCGTCTCGGGGTCGCTGGTCATGATGTCGTAATCTCCCTTGGCCACGTGGGCTGCTCCTACCCCGGAGCCCATACAGACCGCCGGAACGAGGGTAGTTACAGGAACCTGAAGGGTGCCGTCGCCGGCTTGCCGGAGGTTCATCTTCTCGAGAAGATCCGGATCAAGGTTAAAGAGGGTTATCTCGGGGTAGTCCAGAAGCTGGAGCCCCTGCCCACGGCCGTTGATCATGATGGTATCCCCGTAGGTCATCTTCTCCTTGGCCTCCCGGGGAAAGTCCACGATCACGTGCTCGGACCCCCCGTGATGGCCTATCACCACTCCTTCCGCATCCTTGGCCTCCCCCGAGGTTACCCGGGCCCGGTTTCCCACACAGGCGTAAATCTGCAAGGAGATGTTGGGGTGTTCCATGTACTTTTTGGTGTCCGCGGTGCAGCTCACGCCGGGCTCCACGTGATCCCCCGCCCAGCCGAAGGCGGAATCTCCCACCTGAACGTTCAGGGTGATTCCCCCGATGCCGGGGAGTAAAAAGGGCGTTCCATCTTTATCCACCCCCCAGTTCCCCAGGGTTCGGGGCTGTCCGGGCTGGCACTGCAGAGCAAACTCCACCACGCGGTCACGGTTTGTGCGTATCATCTGTATATTCCCTCGCTTTGTTTTTTGTTGAAAAATGGTAGGACAACGGATCCTCTCTCCCCAAGTCGGGGGAGATTCTGCTAGAAGACCTTGCTTCCCAGTTTGGCCTCCTCCATGCAGGTGAGAGGGGTGGCTTCACCGCTCTCGGCCTTGGGATATTGTACACCTAAAATGAGCACCTCCGAAAGGGTTTCTCCCACCTTGCGGGGTTCGAAGTTCAGTACCCCCAGCACCAGGGCTCCTTTAAGCTCCTCCGGAGCGTGCTGGGTAAAGCGTCCTACGCTGGTCTTCATGCCGTATTTGCCGAAGTCCACTTGCATCCGGTAGGCTTCTTTGGGGGAGTCCGGATCGAGCTCCAGAGAGACCACCTTCCCGAGGCGGATGTCCAGAAGATCGAAAACCTCTTCCTTGGAGACTCGAGGTTTGAGAGGTGATTTGGCCACGTTGCATCCCTCCTTTGTGTAGCCATGAGATTTTTGTCCACAAAGCCGAAGACACTATACCCGTTTTCCCTTCATTTTCGCAACCGATATTCCCTTGTTTTTCAAGATGGTTTTGGAATGATCCGGGAATTTGGAGAACTCCCGGAAGGTGCAGTACAATGGTGAGCGTTCCATGGTGAAGAGCAGTGAAGAGCCCCGGGCTCTTCAGGGTTTTGAAAAGGTTGGTGGATACTATGCAGCGTGGCAGAGAAAGCATTCCCTTGAGGAGCATTCTTTTCGTCTTTCTCCTCGTTCTCCTCGTTCTTTTTTCTCTCTTGGGGAGTCTTCCCGGGGAGGCATCTTCGGATCCCGAGAAGGAGATCCGGCTTGGTCGCAAGGTGGGGGAGCAGATCGAACAGTCCCTCCCCCGGGGACGGGATCTGCGGGTGGAGGCCCGGCTCCAGATGATTCTCGACAGGCTGGTCTTCGAAATTGATACGGCGTACGACTACGAGGTGCGCCTTCTGGAGGAGGATTCCCCCAATGCCTTCGCCCTTCCCGGGGGGCTTCTCTATGTGACTCGGGGTATGGTGGATTTTCTCCGTACCGATCACGAGCTTGCGGGGATTCTCGCCCACGAGATCATTCATGTGGAGCAGAACCACGGCATCAAGCAGGCCGCCCGGAATCAGCGGCTGAATATCCTCTCTCTGGCGGTGATCGTTGCCACCGGGGGGCAGGGGGCGGCCATCGTACTCTCCAGTGTGGCCCAGGCGGCCATCTCCAGCAGCTACAGCCGGGAGTACGAAGAGCAGGCGGACCGGGAGGGGCTTATGCTCCTTCAGAACGCGGGATACGAGCCCACGGGGCTGGTGACCGCCATGGAGCGGCTTCACGAAGAGGGGTGGAAGCGCCCCTACGTGGATCCCGGAGTCTATATGGATCATCCCGAGACGGAAGATCGGGTGGCCTATCTTATCCAGACCATGCAGGATCGGGGGTGGCCTCTGAGTCGCAAGAAAACCCTGGCCCTGCTGCGCCCCTCCTGGGCCGAAGAAAAGGGAGAGGGAGTGCTCTCTGTGGATGGGGTGCCCCTCTGGAGGATCCCCTTGAAGGATATTGAGGATTCCCAGGTGGAGGAGATCCTTTTGGGGATTCGAGAATCTCTGGAGATGGAGATGCTCCCCTACGAAATCGCTCTGGAAGAGAGCTCTTCCGCTTCGGTGCTCCGGGTGGGAAACCGGATACTCTGCGTGGCCCGGACTCCGGAGCTGCAGCGGGCTTTCCCCGCCCTTCGGCAGGCATTGGTGCAGGCTCTGGATGGGGCAAAACGAAGACATCCCGTGGGAAGCTATCTTCGGTAGACCTCTGCCGTAGAGAGATGCCATGCCGCCGCAGGAGCTCTTTTCGAGAGCCCGGACTCGTCTTTGATATAACACTTTTGCTATGGTTTTTATAAAGGAGATCGGAATGAAAAAAAGCCTTTCCCTCTATCGAAAATATCGGCCCCAGAACTTTGGGGAGCTTCTCGGTCAGCCCGGAGCGGTGCGCATTATTCAGCGAGCCCTTCGGGAAGACCGGGTTTCTCATGCCTACCTTTTTTCGGGGCCCCGGGGATGCGGCAAAACCAGCATGGCCCGTATCTTTGCCAAGGCCCTGAACTGTCAAAATCTTCTGGAAGGTCCCGAGCCCTGCGGGGTCTGTTCGAGCTGCGAGAGCATCCGCCTGGGGGATAACCTCGATGTGGTGGAGATCGACGCCGCTTCAAACCGGGGTATCGACGAGATCCGGGAGCTTAAGGAACAGGTGGCCCTGGCCCCCTACGGGGAGCGCTGGAAGGTCTACATCATAGACGAAGTGCATATGCTTACGGAACATGCCTTTAATGCCCTTCTAAAAACCCTGGAGGAACCTCCGGAATACGCCCTTTTCATCCTTGCCACCACGGAGCCGCACAAGGTGCCTGTCACCATCCGATCCCGGTGCCAGCATCTCCCCTTTCATCGGATTCCCGGGGAGATCATGATCCCCCTTTTGGAGGAGGTGGCCCGGGGAGAAGGGGTGGAGCCCTCCTCCGAGGCCCTCTGGGAGATCGCCCGTTCCGGAGACGGAGCTCTTCGGGATGCTCTCTCCCTGCTGGAACAGGCTCTGGTGATGGAGGAGAAAAACCTTACTCTTCAAGGAGTTCAGCGTCTTTTAGGGGGGAGCGGGCGCAAGGAGATCGAGGATCTGGTAACCCTTCTGAGGGAGTCCCCTGGAGATGCCTACGGAAGGTTCCACGAGCTTCTGGGGCGGGGAGGTTCGGTAATACGCCTTTACGAAGGCATGTTCCGGCTCTTCGGAGATCTCTGGACCGTGGGGAAATGGGGAGAGGGGATGCTCCACTCTCTGGATCTCTCGGAGAAGGAAAAGGAATACCTCGCCCAGGAGGCCTCTTACTGGGATCTCAAAAAGCTCTGGAGGGGAATGGATTTTCTCAGCCACTGGCTTCCCCGGCTCCGCATGGGGATTGACGGGGAGCTTCTGGGGGCCCTTCTCTGGGGAGAGCTTACCCAGGCTTCGGTTTCTCCTTCCCAAGAGGCGGGGGAGGGAGAAACCGCTCCTTCCGGGGATTCTCGAAAAGAGGCTTCCTCCTCTTCCGATGGATCTCCCCAAAAGATTTCCGGGAGATCTTCCAAGGATATCTCCTCAAGGCTTCGGGATCTGGGAGGAACCTCCCCGAGGGAGGATAAACGGTCTCCCTCGCAAGCTTCTGGCATTCCGGAAATTTCCACAGATCAGGAGGATCGGGAAATTCCGATTTTCCCGGGAGAGGCCTCGGAGAAGCTCTCTTCGAAAGACCCTTCCTGGGAAAAGTTCCTGAGGCATCTCTATCCCCGGGCTCCCTGGCTCTGTGCGGCTCTGATGGATCTGGTCCCCAGCGCCGGAAGCGACGGCAGCATCCACCTTGATTTCTCATCCCAGAGGGGAGAGCATCGGTTTGTGCTTCTCTCTTCTCCCCAAGGGGAGGAGATGCTCGCTCCCTCCTTTCGGGAGTGTTACGGCGACATCCCCTTGACGCTTTTCCGGGGGGAGAAGAGGCAAATCCTCTTTTCCCCGGAGGGAGAGCAGAAGCCTTCTCCCGAGAAGGCTCCGAAGAAGGAGGAACCCTCGAAACCTTTAAAACCTTCAAAAAGTTCGACCTCCTCGCCCCCCTCGGAACCTTCGGAATTCTCGGAATCTTTCTTTGAGGAATCCCCCTTTTTCGAGGAGCTTTCCCGGGAGAGAGCCCCTTCAGGAAGATCAGAGAAACCCGAAGGCTCTGGAGAAGTTTCGGAGGATGCTTTAGGGAAAATTTCGGGAGAAGAGGAGAGCTTTGTGGGAACCCTTCTCTCCTGCGTGGGAGGGGAGATTCTCCTGGAGAAGCGAGAGGGAGCGGAGCATGTCATGCTGGACGAGATGGAGGGCGATCTTCCGGAACACGAGGAGTAATATACTTCATCAAGAGTGCTTATAGATGCTTAGAAGAAAGGATATACCATGAGTCATGATTTTGTGCATCTTCACGTACATAGCGAATACAGCCTTCTCGACGGAGCCATCCGCTGCGCCGATCTTGCCCGGCAGGTGGCGGAGTGGGGGTCTCCTGGGGTGGCCCTTACGGATCATGGAGCCATGTACGGGGCGGTGGATTTTTACGAAAAATGCAAGGCCCAGGGGGTCAAACCTATCATAGGATGCGAGGTCTACCTTGAGCCCCGGGGGCATCAGTTTCGGGATAAGCGGGGGCAGAACTATCATCTGGTGCTTCTGGCGAGGGATAACAAGGGCTATAAAAATTTGGTGAAGCTTGTCTCCAAGGCTAATACCGATGGCTTTTTCTATAAGCCCCGCATTGATTACGATCTTCTCGCCACCTACGGAGAGGGGCTTATCGGCTCTTCCGCCTGCCTGGCGGGGGAGGTGGCTTCTTTAGTCCTTCAGGGGGAGGAAGAGGAGGCGGCCCGAAAGGCTTGCTACTACCAGGAGCTTTTGGGGAAGGGGAACTTCTACCTTGAGGTGATGCACAACTCCCTTCCCGAACAGGCCCGGGCGAACAAGGGGATTATCCGGGTTGCCCGGGAGACGGGGCTCCCCATCATCGCCACCAACGATGCCCACTATCTTCGCAAGGAGGATGCCTCCTGGCACGAGGTGCTTCTCTGCGTGCAGACCCAGAAGACCATCAACGATCCCAGCCGATTCAGCTTCGGGGCCCAGGATTTTTACCTTCGTTCCCCCGAGGAGATGTGGCGTCTCTTCGGAGCGGAGCTCCCCGAGGCCCTGACGAATACCCTGGAAATTGCGGAACGCTGTGATGTGGAGTTTACCTTTGGGGAGTATCTTCTGCCGGATTTCGAGCTTCCCGAGGGGGAGACCCTGGATTCTCATCTGGAGGGGCAGTGTTGGGAGGGGCTCCGCTGGCGTCTTGGGGGAGAGCCTTCCCAGGAGTACAAAGAACGTCTGGAGTACGAGATCCGGATTATCAAGCAGATGGGATTTCCGGGATACTTTCTTATCGTGTCGGACTTCATCAAGGCCGCCAAAGAGCGGGGCATTCCCGTGGGCCCCGGCCGAGGCTCCGCCGCAGGATCTCTGGTGGCCTGGGCACTCCGAATTACCGAGCTGGATCCCATCTTCCACAAGCTTCTCTTTGAACGTTTCCTCAATCCCGAACGGATCAGCATGCCCGATATCGACACGGATATATCGGACAAGCGCCGGGATGAGGTGATCGATTACGTGGTGGAGAAATACGGTCGGGAGAACGTCTCCCAGATTATCACCTTCGGGCGTATGATGAGCAAAGGGGCGGTGCGGGACGTGGCCCGGGCTCTGGAGGTCTCGGTGGCGGAGGCGGATGTGATCGCCAAGCTTGTGCCGGATAAGGCGAAAAACCTTCGGGAGGCTCTGGAGATGGCTCCGGATCTCAAGCAGATCTACACCCGGGATCAGCGGGCCCGGCAGGTGATCGACACCGCCTGTCATATCGAAGGGCTTGCCCGGCACTGTTCCCAGCATGCGGCGGGGGTGGTGATCGCCCCCTGTCCCATTACGGATATTGTGCCGGTGCGGCGCATTGCGGATAACCAGGTGGTGACCCAGTTCGCCATGGAGCCCGTGGAGAAGCTGGGGCTGGTGAAGATGGACTTTCTCGGCCTTCGCACCCTCTCGCTCATCGAAGATACCCTCCATAACATTAAGGCCGGGGATCGGGAGGTGCCGGATATCAACACCATCCCCATGGATGACCTGGCCACCTTCCGACTGCTTCAGGAGGGGGATACCCTGGGGGTTTTTCAGCTGGAATCCGAGGGGATGCGGCGGCTTCTCAAGCGCATGCGTCCCGATGCCTTCGGGGATGTGGTGGCGGTGCTGGCCCTCTACCGACCGGGGCCTCTGGAGAGCGGCATGGTGGATCAGTACGTGGAGTGCAAACACGGGCGGCAGGAGGTCTCCTGTCTTCATCCCAGAATTACGGAGTGTCTCGCCGAAACCTACGGGGTGATCCTCTACCAGGAACAGGTTATGCAGATCGCCTCAGCCTTGGCAGGTTATTCCTTGGGAGAGGCGGATCTGCTGCGCCGAGCCATGGGAAAGAAGAAAGTGGAGGTCATGGCGGAGCAGCGGGAGAAGTTCGTCCAGGGGTGTGTGGGCAACGAGGTGGATGCCTCCCGGGCAGAGGAGATCTTCAACATCATCGAAAAGTTTGCGGGGTACGGTTTCAATAAATCCCACAGCGCTGCCTACGCCCTTATCAGCTACCAGACCGCTTATCTCAAGGCGCATTATCGGGCGGAATTCCTCGCCGCCTTTCTGACCAGCCAGATAGGCAGTAAAATGGATGTGCTGGGACGGTATATCTATGCGGTGCGTAAATCCGGGGTTCAGGTGCTCCCCCCCCATATCAACGAATCCGGGCGGGATTTTTCCGTCTCCGGGGGGGATATCCGTTTCGGCCTCAGTGCGGTGGCCAAGGCGGGCAACGCTGCGGTGGAAGCCATGCTTGAGGCCCGCAGGAGCGGCCCCTTTCTCTCCCTCTGGGATTTTCTCCTTCGGGTGGATCTCCGGGTGATTAACAAAGGAGTTTTGGAAAATCTCATCCGGGCGGGAGCCTTCGACGGGCTTGGGGCCCACCGTAATCAGCTTCTGGATGTGCTCCCCCGATGGCTTGAGCTGGCGGGGCGTTACTCCGAGGATACCCAGCAGCTCGGGCTCTTCGAGGAAGATCCCGCCAAAGGTGACGGCCCGGAGCTTCCGGAGCTTCCAGAGCCCGGGAAGATGGAGATCCTTGCCATGGAGAAGGATACTCTGGGGCTCTACCTTTCGGGGCATCCCGTGGAGGAGGCCTCTTCGAGAATTCACCGATATTCCTACTGTGCGGTGGAGGAGCTTGCCTTCTGGAAGGGGGGTGAGGAATCCCGGATTATCCTGGGAGGTATGGTGTCGGGGCGGAAGGAAAAATATACCAAAAAGGGAGATCCCATGGGAATCTTCGATCTTGAGGATCAGACGGGGAAGGTGGAGGTGGTCTGTTTTCCCCGAACCTGGGAGGAGTGCAAGGCTGCGGTGGTAAACGGAGGGCTCCTTCTGGTGGAGGGGAAGGTGCAGGAGCGGATGGATCGGGTTATTCTGGTGGATCGGATTCTCTCTCTTGAGGAGGCGGAGGAGAAACTCCCTCCCCTGGTGAAGATCGTCATCTCCAGCGAAGGGCTTCCCCGGAAGAACCTTCTCACCTTCTTGCGGGAGCTCAAGGGGTACCGAGGGGAGAGTCCGGTGCTTTTCGAGCTGAAAGAGGGAGAACGTCAGGTGCTCATCCGGCTTTCGGATCTGCGTCTCCGGGCGGATACCCGGGCCCTTGAAACCCTCTGTGAGACCCATCTCGGAGCGGGAGGCACGGTAGAAGTCGCTTGAAGGATAGAATGAGGAGGGATATGATGACATACAGAAACGAGGGAGGAAGAGAGAGTTCTTCCGTGGGAAACAGGGATTTCCGTGAAAAAAATACCGAGGGCCCCTCCTCGGTGCTCAGTGATTTTATCGTGGTGCACGCTCTGGAGGGTGGGGTTACTGTCATCGGCCTTACCCGGGGACAGGAGACCCGTTTTTCCCATACCGAAAAGCTTGATGCGGGAGAGGTCTGGATCTCTCAGTTTACCGAACATACCTCGGCGGTGAAGATCCGGGGGAGAGCTAAAATCTATTCGAAACACGGTGTTATAGAGAGTGGAGGAAGAGAGTCATGCGAAAAGCAAAAATAGTCTGTACCCTTGGGCCCGCCTGCAGCTCCTTCGAAACCATGCTTGCCATGGCAGAAGAAGGAATGGATGTGGCCCGGTTCAATTTCAGTCACGGAGAGTATGAGGGGCACGAAAAAAACCTGGAGCTCGTCCGGCGGGTGGAGAAGGAGCGGAACCGCCCTCTGGCGGCTCTTCTGGATACCAAGGGGCCTGAGATTCGTACAGGACTTCTTCAGGGGCATGAACCGGTATTTCTCGAAAATGGTCAGATCTTCAGTCTCACCACCCGAACTTTAGAAGGCTCCAGCCGGGAGGTCTCCATCAGCTACGGAGAGCTTCCCAAAGAGGTGGCTCCTGGGATGCATATTTTCATCGATGACGGCACCCTGCAGCTCGTGGTGGAGGAGATCAAAGACGAGGAGATTCTCTGCAAGGTTCTCGTGGGGGGAGAGCTGGGAGAGCGCAAGGGGATCAACGTTCCCGATGCATCTCTTTCGGTGCCCACCCTTACGGAGAAGGATCGGGAGGATATCCGCTGGGGGCTGGAGCACGAGATGGAGTATATTGCGGTCTCCTTCGTGCGGAGCCGGGACGACGTACTGGAGGTTCTCCGGGTTATGGAAGAACTCAGCCAGGGACGCCCCACCATGAAGATCATCGCCAAGATCGAAACCAAACAGTCCATTGAGGCCCTGGAAGAGATCGCCGAGGTGGTGGACGGCATGATGGTGGCCCGGGGAGATCTGGGAGTGGAGATCCCCACCGAGGATGTGCCTTTGCAGCAGAAGCGGATCATCGACATCTGCCGCTCCCAGGGCAAGCCCGTCATCGTGGCCACCCAGATGCTGGACTCCATGATCCGGAACCCCCGGCCCACCCGGGCGGAGGCGAACGATGTGGCCAATGCTGTGTTGGACGGAGCGGATGCAGTGATGCTCTCGGGAGAGACCGCCAAAGGGAAATACCCTCTGGAGTCGGTGCGGACCATGCGGAAGATCGTTGCCCGCACCGAAGAGGAGTCTCTCCGGTGGGGACGGCATATCTCCCTTCCGGTCTATGCCACCACGGTGCCGGACTCGGTAAGCCACGCCGCCACCCATATTGCGGGGGAGCTCCATGCCAAGGCGGTGATCTCTCTTACCAAGAGCGGCAGCACCAGCTCCATGGTGAGCAAGTACCGTCCTGGATGCCCCATCATCGGGGCTACCCCCAGCCTGCGTACCTGGCGACAACTCTCCCTGGTGTGGGGGGTTCGCCCTCTCCTCAGCAGGGAGGCTCCCTCCATCGAGCAGGCTTTGAACGCTGCCATCATGGCATCCCTGGAAGAGGGGATTCTCGAAGAGGGGGATCTGGTGATCTCCACCGCCGGGGTTCCTGTGGGCATGCCGGGGACTACTAACATGGTGCAGGTGCATACCGTGGGGAGTATCCTCGTGAAGGGGCTTTCCCTCAGCAAGAAAGAGGCCACCGGAAAGGTCTGCAAGGCCCTTACCGCCCAGGAGGCGGAGGCTAAAATCCGGGATGGAGATATCCTGGTGGTGCGGGAGACGGATAAAACCTTTGTCCCCGCCATGCGCAAGGCGGGGGCGGTGATCGCGGAAGAGGGTGGACTCACCAGCCATGCGGCCATCGTAGCACTCAATCTGGGTATCCCCTGCATCGTCAGCACCCGGGGAGCCCTGAAAGAGCTTGAAGATGGTGCTCTGGTTACGGTGGACGGCACCCGGGGTGTGGTCTACGGCGGCAAGGTGAAGCTTCATTAAGATCCAATAAAGATCTATGGTGAGAAAGGGAGAACCCCATCTATGTCGTTGATCGGTGTGCATGTTTCCGTTGCTGGGGGGCTCCACAGGGCTTTCGAAAGAGGAGAGGAACTCCGCTGCGAGGCTCTCCAGATATTTACGAAGAACCAGCTTCAGTGGAAATCTGCTCCCCTGGGAACGGGAAAGGAAATGCGCTTTATCGAAGCCTGGGGGAGGAGCTCCGTCCGCAAGGTGGTGGCTCACGCTGCCTATCTTATCAACCTTGCGGCTCCGGAGGAGGAGCTTCGCCGCCGGAGCCTGGAGGCTCTGGAAGATGAGATAAATCGCTGTGATGCCTTGGGCATTCAGGATCTGGTGCTTCATCCCGGAAGCCATCGGGAGAGCGGAGAGACCCGAGGGCTGGATAGGATCGTGGAGGGGCTTGAAGAGGTCCTTTCTGCTACTCCTGGTATGAGGGTGCGGATCCTTCTGGAGACCATGCCCGGCCAGGGGAGCCTTCTGGGGTACAAACTTGAACATTTTTCTGATATATTGGAAGGACTTCAATGGGACCCCCGAGTGGGGCTCTGTCTTGATACGTGCCATCTCTTTGCGGCGGGGTACGATATAACTTCTTTTCGGGGATACTCCTCTTTTGTGCACTCCCTGGATAAAAAGATCGGTGCCCATCGGGTCTGGTGCTGGCACTGCAACGACAGCAAGGAGCCCCTGGGGAGCCGTAAGGATCGTCATGCCCATTTGGGAGAGGGAAGGATGGGGCTTGGTGTTTTCGGGTACATCCTGAACGATCCTCTCTGGGAAGAGATCCCCTGCATTCTTGAAACGCCCAAAACCCCTCCGGGGGATGCGGCGAATATGACGCTTCTTCGAAAGAGCCGGGGATAGGCAAGGGCTCGGTAAAAGAAAATCGGAAAGGTGGAGTAACGTGTATCCTCGTCTTGTGTATCATGCAGAAGCGCTTGCGGAAAATGTACAACGTGTGGCCTCTCGATGCTCCCGGGAGGGGATAACTCTCTGGGGTGTGACAAAGGGAGTCTGTGCTCAGCCGGAGATAGCCAGGATTATGGTGCGAAACGGCTGCCGGGCCCTTATGGACAGCCGGATGCGCAACCTCCGGGCCTTGAAGGCGCAGGATCTCGGGGTTCCTCTCTGGCTTCTGCGGATCCCCATGTCTTCAGAGATCCCGGAGATTGTGGAGCATGCGGACGGGGCGGTAATCTCCATGGCAGAGTCAGTGCACCTTCTTCACCAGGCTTGTGCACAGAGACGGCATCCCTTTGAGGTGATGCTCATGGTGGATATCGGAGATCTTCGGGAGGGAATCTGGCCTGATGAGGTGGATGCTCTGGCAGAGGCCTTCAGTGCCTGCCCCCGGGTGCGCTGCATAGGGGTGGGGGCGAACTGGGGATGCTACGGGGGGGTTCTGCCCACGGAGGAGAACGAAAAGAAGCTTCTTTCCGTGGGGCGTCTTCTTGAGGGGCGCCTGGGGCAGCCTCTTACCTACTTTTCCGGAGGGAACTCCTCCGCCCTCTCCCTTCTGGAGAACGGAGGGCTTCCCTCGCGAATCAATCACCTTCGGGTAGGAGAGGCCATTCTCCTGGGAACGGACGTGACCAACATGCGCTCCTTTCCCTGGCTTCGGCAGGACACCATGGAGTTTCAGGCGGAGATTGTGGAGCTTCGCAGAAAACCCAGCGTCCCTCTGGGGAAACGGGGGGCGGATGCCTTCGGCAATGTGCCGGAGTTTGAAGATCGGGGTTACCGGCTTCGGGCCATTGTGGCGCTAGGGCGTCAGGATGTGCGCCCCGAGGGGCTTACTCCCCTGGATCCCCGGATGACTATTCTCGGCGCTTCCAGCGACCATATGATTCTCGATGTGGAGGATGCGGATCCTCTGAAGGTGGGAGAGGTGCTCTCCTTCCGTCCCGATTACGGGGCCATGCTTCAGGGAGCCACGTCGGCCTACGTGGAGAAGTGTGTTCTGGAAGAGCCTTCGGAGCTGTAGGAAGGTACGTTAGGGCGGAGGTGCCGTGATCACTCTCTTTACCTTTTCCCTGGGATGGCAGGATATTGTCGACATCCTGGTGGTAACCGTTATCCTGTACAAGCTTTTTCTTCTCTTCGTGGATACCCGGGTGATGGGGCTCCTGAAGTGGCTTCTTGTCCTGGGGGCGGTGGTGATGCTCTCTCGTTTTTTCCAGCTCGCCACCCTTTCCTGGCTTCTGGCAAAGATGGTAACCATCTCCATCTTTTCCATACCCATCATTTTTCAGCCCGAGCTTCGGCGTCTCATGGAGAGCATGGGAAGAGAAAAAACCTTGAAGCGCGAGCGGGGCATGGAAAGGGCGGAGCTTTTCGCCGACCGGGTTTCCCGGGCTCTTATGGATCTCCGTTCCCGGGGTATCGGGGGACTTTTTGTCTTTCAGCGCCAGACGGGGCTCAAAAATGCCCTGCGATCGGGGGTGCCCATACATGCTGAGGTTTCTCAGGAGTTGCTGGTCTCTCTTTTCTGGCACGGGAACCCTTTGCACGACGGGGCGGTGATTCTTGATCGGGAGTATGTTCTTGCGGCGGCGTGCTACCTTCCCCTTACGGAAAATATCGAACTCTCCCGGTGGCTCGGTACTCGGCACAGGGCAGCTCTCGGCATAAGCGAAGAGTCCGATGCCATCTGCCTGATAGTCTCGGAAGAGACACGGGAGATTTCCATGGCGGTAAACGGCTATATATCCCGGAATCTCAACGACGGACAGGTTAAAAAACTTTTGCTCCATTATTTCCAGAGCGAGGATGAAAAATCTCTTACAGATCGTTTGCGGGAGGAGTTCCGTACCCTCTGGCCGGGAAACGAGGGGGAGAAAAAAGATGATGAAAAAGTTTGATTCCAGCAACTATTTCCGGTCTCGTCCCTTTCTGTTTTTTGTCTCTCTGGGAGTTTCGGTGCTCCTCTGGTTTTTCGTGGCCAGCGGAAGGGATCGGGGGATCTCTCGGGATCTTGCGGTCTCTCTGGAGCTGCATAATCTCTCCCGGGAGCTGGTGATTCTCGGAGCTCCCGAAACGGTGGAGGTTCGCATTGCAGGATCTGCGGCGCAGCTGAGCCGATTAGCTCCCAAAAATGTGCATGCCTTTGTGAATCTCCAGAATCTCCATCCCGGAGACTATACCTTGCCGGTGCGGACCGAGATCCCCCCCACCTTCGAGCTTCGGGAGATCAAGCCTTCCGAGATCTCTCTGCGGCTGGTGGCCATGGAGAGCCGAACCTTTGTTCCCCAGCTGCGGGTGATGGGAGATTTCTCTGAGGGGGTTTCTCTTCTGCGGACGGAGATGGAGCCCCGGGAGGTGGTGGTCACCGCTCCGAAGGGAGTTCTCGAAAGCCTTTCGGAGGTGGTGGCGGAGATCTATTCCCGCAATTTAGAGGCCCGGGAGGGGGATGTTCTCTATCCGGTCTCCCTCAAGCCCCGGGGAGATTTTCTCCGGCCCCCGGAGCTTCTGCGGATAGAGCCCTCCCAAGTGTCGCTCTCCTTTACCCTCTCTCGGAAGATTGAGCGAAAACTCGTTACGGTTTCTCCCGTTTTTGAGGGGAAAATTTCCGAAGATTACCGGATGGAAGAGATGCGCATCTCTCCGGAAAAAGTCCTTCTTTCCGGGCCTCCGGGATCTCTGGAGGAGATCCTTTCGGTGGATACGGAGCCGGTTAATCTCCAGGGGGCTACGGGGGATATGGCCCATACCTCCCGGGTGGTTTTGCCTCCGGGAGAGAAGCTTACGGCAGAGCCTCGGGAAGTGACGGTTCTTCTCAAAGTGGTTCCCCGGATGCACGAGAAGGTGTTGCACCATATTCCGGTGGAGGTCCGGGGACGGAGTGTCTATCCTCAATGGGAGATCCTTCCTTCCCAGATTACGGTCTATCTCCAGGGGCCCCGGAAAGCCCTGGATCTGGTTACGCCGGAAACGTTGGAGGCCTTTGTGGATGTGACAAACCTGGTCTCTCGAAAGATCAGCGTTCCCCTTCGAGTGAGTACCGGGGTGGCGGGAGTTTCGGTACTCCGTACGGATCCCGAGAACGCCACGGTATATGCGAAAATAGACGATTAGGATGGCGTTGTGAAATGGCGGCGCCGTTCTTGAGGAAGGAATGAATGTTTGGTATGAAAAAAACACCCCTCTCCGAAAAGAGACGAAAGCTTTTCGGAACCGATGGCGTTCGGGATGAGGCGAACCGGGGGAATATGACCCCGGAACTGGCTCTCCGGCTCGCCCAGGGATATGTGGCCTCTCTTCGCAAAAAAAATCCTTCCTCGGAAGGTCTTACCCTCTGCATAGGGGAGGATACGCGACGATCCAGCAACATGCTCGCCGCAGCCTCTGCAGCAGGAGCCATGTCTGCGGGGGCGGAGGTGCTTTCTCTCGGGGTTATCCCCAGTCCCGGGGTGAGCCACATGATCCGCTCTCTGGGATCTTCCGGAGGAATCATGGTAAGTGCTTCCCATAATTCCTGGGAATACAACGGGATCAAGCTCTTTTCCGCCACCGGAGAGAAGCTCAGCGATGTGGAGGAACTTGGAGTGGAGGAGGAGATGTCAGGAGAGGCCTCTCTTCTGGCATACCGGGAGGAGATCGGTACAAGGAAAACTCTGGATCTTCGCAATAGCTCGTACTTCCAGGCTTTTCAAGCATCTCTGGAGGAGCTTCCTCTCTTCGAAAGGCCCCTGGTGGTGGACTGCGCCCACGGAGCGGCGAGTGCTCTTCTGGAAGGGAGCCTTGCCGCGGCGGGACGGAAAGATATCTTCTGTATGGGCAAAGAACCCCGGGGAATGAACATCAACGAAAAGGCGGGGGTCATGGATATGGCTCCCCTCGCCCGAAAGGTCCGGGAGCTGGGGGGCTCCTGCGGTATGGCCTTCGATGGGGATGCGGACCGGGTGCTCTTTCTCGATTCCCGGGGTCGCCAGATCAACGGGGATATCATGCTGTGGGTGCTCGGACGCTGGATGGGAAAGAACAATCCTTCCGGAGCGGGGGTGGTGGCCACGGTGATGAGCAATCTCGCCCTGGAGGAGCATCTGCAAGAGGCAAAGATACCCCTCTATCGCTGCCCTGTGGGAGACCGATACGTACTGGCAAAAATGAAGGAGACCGGGGCTTCCCTGGGAGGAGAGCAGTCGGGACATCTTATCGCCCTCCCCCATTTTGTCTCCGGAGACGGTCCCCGGGGAGGCTTTCTCTTTCTCCGGGCTTGTGCGGAACTTGGAGAGGATTTGGATACCCTGGTGGATCGCTTTGCCTCCTACCCCCAGCATCTCGAAAATATCCGGGTGGCGGATAAGGAGGCAGCCCTCCAATCTCCGGAGCTGGAAGAAAAAAGACAGTGTCACGAAAAAATACTGGCTCCTCACGGACGGGTTTTCATTCGTCCTTCCGGCACGGAGCCCCTCATTCGAATTCTCGTGGAGTGCAAGGATGAGAAACTCATCCCCCGGGTGGTGGAGGACCTTAAAGCCTGTATCCTTCGCTCCGGAGGAGGAAAAACATAGGAATCATACCAGCAGCTCTCTCCGGGAGTATTTTCCCCGGAGCAGCATGTACCTGTAAACAAAAGGAGGCGTTACTCTGTGCGTAAGCTCAGCATGTGTCTGTTTCCCGTGGCGGGTCTCGGAACCCGTTTTCTCCCCGCCACCAAAGAAACCCCCAAGGAGATGATGCCCCTTCTGGACCGTCCCATCATTCATTACGGTGTGGAGGAGGCGGTGCAGTCGGGATGTACCGACGTGGTCTTCGTCACCGGTCGGGCCAAGCGATCCATTGAGGACTATTTCGACCGCTCTCCGGAGCTTGAAGATCTCCTCGAAAGCCGGGGGAAAGAAGATCTCTGTGAGATGGTGCGCACCATTTCCCAGATGGCGCGCTTTGCCTACGTGCGTCAGAACGAACCCCTGGGACTGGGGCATGCGGTGCTTTGCGGGGAGGCCATCTGCCGGAGCGCCCCCTTTGGGGTTATTCTGCCGGATGATGTTATGCTGGGGGATCCCCCGGTGCTGCGGCAGCTCATGGATGTGCAGGCCCGATTCGGGGGCTCCGTGGTAGCTCTTGAGGAGGTTCCCGAGAAGCACACCTCCCGGTACGGTATTGTGCAGGGGGAGAAGCTCGGAGAGGATGTCTGGAAAATTACGGATCTTGTGGAAAAACCCGATCCCGGCAAGGCCCCTTCCAACCTCGCCATCATGGGGCGTTACGTGCTCTCCCCGGGGATTTTCGACGAACTGCACGCCCTCTCCCCCGGAGCGGGAGGAGAATACCAGCTTACGGACGCTCTCCGAGGCCTTATGGAAAAGGAGCCCCTCTGGGGGGTGGTCTACCGGGGAGAACGGTTGGATTGCGGCACCAAGGAGAGCTGGCTCGAAGCCACAGTAAGGCTGGCTTCCAAGGATCCTGAAATGCGGGAGATGATTCGCCGAATCGCTCTCGAAGAGGGGAGGAATGCAGCGGAGGAAAACGCTTCGTGCAGTTCTGCGTCCGAAAACTAAGCGCCTGATCCCCCGGTGGGGGATGACGAGGACAGGAGAGTATCGAGACATCGGCGGATGCTCCTGAGGGCTTGAAAGAGGCCCTGGCAAGGCAAAGACAAAACTTGCGGGTAACCGGAAGGACAAATTCTTTGCCCTTCTTTCTTGAAGAGTGAAAGGGGATTTATAAGCCTATGTGCGGTATCGTTGGGTACATTGGTTACCGTGGTGCTGTGGATGTTATTCTCCAGGGGTTGCAGAGGCTGGAGTATCGGGGATACGACTCCGCAGGAATTGCGGTGCGCCAGGGAAATACGGTGCGGGTGGTCAAAGAGGTGGGAAAGGTGGCGGAACTCGCCGCCCGGGTGACGGAGGAACAGATCGAAGGGCATCAGGGGATAGGCCATACCCGTTGGGCCACCCACGGAGGGGTTACCCAGGCAAATGCGCACCCTCATACGGACGGAGAGAATCGCATCACCCTGGTGCATAATGGAATTATCGAAAACTACGGAGATCTTCGGGAGAGGCTGCAAGCTCTGGGAGTTCTCTTTACCACCGAGACGGATACTGAAGTGGTGGCCAAGCTTCTCTCTCAGCTTCTTCAGGAGGGGCGTTCTCTTCTGGAGGCTCTGGTGTTGCTGCAGCAAAATCTGGTGGGCTCCTACGCTCTGGCGGTGCTGGATGCCCAGAACCCCGAGGCTCTCTATGCGGTGCGCCGGGGATCTCCTCTGGTGCTGGGGCTTGGGGAGGGAGAGGCTTTTTGTGCCTCGGATGTTCCTGCCCTTCTGAGCTATACCCGGAGAGTGTTCTATCTGGAAGACGGCGATATGGCCTGCATACGCCGGGAGGGGATAACCCTCTACGACAGCGCCGGAGAGGAGATCACCCGAAAGATGCACACCATCGAATGGGATCTCTCCATGGTGGAAAAGGACGGATACCCTCACTTTATGCTCAAGGAGATTCACGAGCAGGGTGGAGTGCTTCGGGCTACTCTGAAGGATCGCATTCAGGATGGTCGCGTTTCTCTGGAGGCTGAACTCGAATGGGATAGTGCTCTTTTGCAAAGCTGGGATCAGATCCACATTGTGGCTTGCGGCACCTCCTACTATGCTGCCCTCGCCGCAGCCCGGAACTTTGAAAAATGGACGAATATGCGGGTGCTGGTGGATGTGGCCTCGGAGTATCGGTACCGCTCCATCCAGCCGGATCGAAGAACCCTGGGGGTCTTCGTCTCCCAATCCGGAGAGACCGCGGATACTCTGGCAGCCCAGCGGAAGGCCCGGGAGTGCGGGGCTCACTGTCTGGGAATTACCAACGTTCGGGGAGCTACTCTTTCCCGGGAGGTACACAGCGCCCTTCTCCTCAAGGCGGGTCCCGAGATCGGCGTGGCCGCCACCAAAACCTTTATGGGGCAGCTCGGAGTGCTCTATCTGCTGGCCCTCTATCTGGGGGCCCGTCGGGGAACCTTGCCGGAGCACGAGGAGTGCTCTCTGGTGGAGGAATTTATCCAGCTCCCCTACCGGGTGGAGAAGGTGCTTGCCCAAGGCGAAAAGGTGGAGGAAATTGCTAAAAAATACAGCTCCTACGCGGATTTTCTCTATCTTGGTCGAGGCATATCCTATCCTGTGGCGTTGGAGGGAGCTCTGAAGCTCAAGGAGATCTCCTACATCCATGCGGAGGCCTATGCTGCGGGGGAGATGAAGCACGGTCCCATAGCGCTTCTTGATGAAAAGGTGCCGGTGATGACGGTGATTCCCCGGGACAATCTCTACGAAAAAACCCTCTCGAACATTGAAGAGGCCCGGGCACGAAAGGCCCCCATCCTGGCGGTGGGAACCGAGGGAGACAAGCTTCTCAAAAAACATGCGGAACACGTTTTCTACGTTCCCTGGACCCACAGCGAGCTTACTCCTTTTCTGACGGTGCTCCCTCTACAGCTCTTCGCCTACTATGTGGCCCTTGAGCGGGGATGTGCCATTGACCAGCCCCGGAACCTCGCCAAGAGTGTGACGGTGGAATAGTTTCGTTTCCCTTGAAGAAGAAAGACATCCACATAGAGGAGTATGAAAAAAACCCCCGNNGGGGTTTTTTTCATACTCCTGGAAAAAACCAAATGGCCCATAGGTTGCCGATAAAATGGTATGCTATGGCGGGCGTGATGTTGTGGAACTCCTCCCGGAGCTGGGCCATGAAGAGCCCCGGAAAAAATGTGGCCAAAAAGATCGGGGAGGTGCGGAAGAGCATATGCGAAGCTGCAAAGATGGCAGCACTTAGAACAATTCCCGGAAGCGGTGTAAACCGTCGCCGTAAAAGAGTCTGCAGAAAACCCCGGAAGAAAACCTCCTCAATGATGGCTGCGGTACCCCCCGCAGTGGCGTAGGTGAGAAACTGGAGGAGCGTCACCTCTCGGGGAAGATCCTCTCCGGGCCAGTGCATGGCTACCACCGTGAGAGGAATCAGGGTGGCAGCGCAGTAGAGGAGCAGCTTGAGGGTGATCTCCCGGTTCCACCGCAAAAAGAGCCCGTAAGATTCGTAGGGCTCCTTTCGGAGATAGCACCAGGCGAAGGGGCCATAGAGCATGAGGATGGCGGCAAAGGTTTGGGTCATAAGGTATCGTGGCCTCTCTTAGAAGAAATCTCTTCGGGGGGGAGAGGATGTTGAGGGGGTTCCCGAAGGGCGCAGTACACTATACCATAGAGAAGGCCCAGGGGAAGCAGAAGGGCCGCTCCTATCCACCAGAGCCCGAGAGCCAAAAAGAAAAAAAATGTGCCGAACATAAAAACACCCCAGCAAACCCAGAAGGGGCGGGGGTGTCCATGGCGACCCAGGCCTAACAGACTGGAAGCGGCAAAGAGCAGAAAGAGAAGAGCCAGAACGCCGTACTCCCAGGAAGAGAAGGTAAAAGAGAGATCCTTCATGTGGCTCTCAATTACGCTGTGCCGGCTTTCATGGAGCAGGAGGCACAGAGTCCGTGGAAATAGATCTGGGTGGAATGTATGGTATTCTGAGAGGATGTTCCCGAGTGAAGATTCTGAAACACTGAGGAGGTTACAAAGACATCCTCCACCTTGCCGCAGCAGGAACAGCGGAAATGGGCGTGGGGAGTGGGGTTGGAATCGATGAGGATCTTCTTTTCATCGATGGAAAGAATCTGTACCAGTCCCGCATCCGCCAGAACCTGGGCAGTGCCGTAGATGGTGGCGTACGAGATGGTGGGAAAGTCTTTTTTGAGCTCCTGATAGATGGTCTCCGCCGAGGGATGGTCTTTGCGTCCGTGAAGCAGTTTGAGAATGCTGATTCTTTGGGCGGTGATCTTGAAGCCCTTGTTCCGAAGAATGTGTACTCCGTCGTCAACGTTCCACATGGAAAGTCCTCCTTGAAAAATCTTTTTATAATATGTGCCGCCTGGAAGTTTCGAGGG
>NPIG01000155.1_pt2 | contig 34679 bp, 31 predicted proteins | sample 8637441 | NCBI WGS metagenome assembly NPIG01 (sample SAMN07420675, study PRJNA396082) | bioreactor metagenome | isolation source: sample BR6 brine-fed electro-methanogenic bioreactor BR | place: Japan: Kochi | collected 2016-06-14
TGGCGCCAGGGGCGGTTCTGTCCCCACTGCGGCGGCCTGAAGACCTGGGCCATCCGAGGCAAGACGGCGCGCTATGGCCTCTACGAGTGCGCATACTGCCATCACCAGTTCACCGTCACCACCCGCACCCCGCTGCATGCCACCAAGCTGCCGCTCAAGAAATGGATCCAGGCCTTCTTCCTGGTCCTCACGTCGAGCAAGGGGATTTCTTCTTGGCGTCAACCAGAAGACAGCCTGGAAGATGGGGCATGCGATCCGCGAGATGATGGATCTCCGCCAAGAAGAGGGGCCGGCGCTCGACGGCATCGTCGAGGCCGACGAGAAGTTCATCGGCGGCCGCCCAAAGTTCAAGCGGGGCGTCAAGCACAAGCGCGGCCGCGGCACCGACAAGCCGCCGGTATTCATCGCGGTGGCCCGTCGCGGCCAGGTCCGCGCCTCGGTCATCGAGCGCAACAACCGGGCCTGCATCGAACCACAGCTCGAACGCTTTGTCCGCCCGTCGGCTTCGCTCGTCACCGACAAGAACGGCGCCTACACGGTGCCGGGCCGAGCCTTCGCCTCGCACGAGGTCGTGAACCACAGCAAGAAGGAGTATGCACGCGGGGCTGTCCACACGAGCAGCGCCGACGGTTTCGCGGCAATCCTCGAAAGGGCGCAGTTCGGCGTCTATCACTGGACCAGCCGGCAGCACCTCCAGCGCTACGTCGATGAGGCGGTGTTCCGCTGGAACCAGCGACGATGGGTCGAGAAAGGTAAGGGTCGGTAAAAGCGCGCCTCACGATGGGTTTCGCCGACGGGCTGAAGGCGCTGCTCGAGAATGCCGTCGGACGGCAGGTCCGGCGCACGGCCGCCGGGGGCCTGTGGTGGCCGGAACCGATCGCGCCCACATTCAAGGCCGCGCCCATTTTGCCTCAAATTTCTTGAGGGAGAGGTCTGCTATCAGATGCCTGGTATATATTCTATCTACAAAATCCGACATTATATGTCGGCTTTCGTAGTTGAAATATCTTGCCAATCAGAGACGAATGGCTATATTTCCATTGGCACACATCGTGATGGAGTTTCGAAATGCTCCAGAAATCTTCACGTTCCAGCTTCGTGGCAAAGTTCGTCGAGGAAGTGCAGTCTGGTGGACGGCTGGTCTTCTCGGCGGACGATCTTGTTCCACTTGGCAAAGACGGCGAAAGGCTTGAAGCCGGACTGCGCCGCTATGCGGCGACGGGGGCGATCAGAAGGATCTTGGGAAGAGTGTTCGTCATTGTTCCGCCCGAACACCGTTCAATGGGAGTACCTCCCATTGAATGGTGGTTGGACGATTTCATGGCGCACCATGGGCTGGAATACTATCTGGGCCTTCTGTCCGCCGCGGAGACACATGGGTCGGCTCACTTCGCCGTCATGGAGACCCATGTCGTGACATTAAGATGGCTACGTCCCATCGAACTGGGCAGAATAAGGATCCGCTTCTTCCAAAAGCCGCGGGTTGCGATAACCCCCCTGGATATCCGGCAAAATCAGTGGGCCGCCGTGAAGATTTCGTCGCCGGAAGCAACGGTGCTTGATCTCCTGCATTTTCGTCCGTGCGGCGTTGCGCGCACCGCTATGATTCTTTCCGATTTGACGAAATCCTTCAAGAAGACAAGGCTCTTTGAAGCCCTTGATGCCACTGACGAAACGGCGGCAGCCCAGCGCTTGGGATTCCTTCTCCAAAATACAGGCAACGAGGGAATGGCGTCCGTGGTGGAGCGATGGCTTGCATCACGCAAGCCACAACCCATCAGCTTCGAAGCCGGAGGCCAAGCGCATTGGGCGACGGACCGGACTTGGCGGGTCAAGATTAACGCAAACCTGGAGGCCGCATCTTGATACCAAGACGGGAGATCATCGCATGGCGGGAATACGCCCCGTGGCCCACCGATCTCCAGGTCGAGCAAGACCTCCTCCTGACCAGGGCCATGGCGGCGATCTTCTTTGATTCTTTCCTCGCAAGCCAAGTTGCAATGCGGGGTGGAACGATCCTTCACAAGGTTCATCTTGCTCCGGCCGCGCGCTATTCCGAGGATATTGACCTGGTCATCGTTGGAGACCGCCCGGAAGACCATATCCAAAAAGCGCTAAAGAGGGTCTTGGCGCCCGTTTTGGGATCTCCCAAGACCAACGTGTTTGCCGACGTCGTCCTGGCAGTGAGAAACCTCGTGAAGCCGTCGAGGGTCATCCGCCAAGTCTACTCTTTCAGTCCGACCATGGCGGGTCAGATCGAGAAGCAAATCAAAATCGAAGCCAATTGCAACGAGCGCAACCCGTTTTACCGCGTCATGGACCTGGACTTCATGGTTCCGGAGACCCTTGGCTTTGGGCCATCGGTCCGATTGCGATCTTATGATCTTGATGAGATGCTCGGCACCAAGATGCGCGCCCTTCTTCAACGTGACCAGGGGCGGGATCTGTTTGATCTCTGGTGGGCAATGGTCCAAGAAGCACCCCTTGTTCAGCCAGAGCCCGCGCGGATTATCAAAGCCTTCCGACACTACCTAGCCCAGGAAAACACGACAGTCAGCTTCGAGGATTTTTCCGCCGAGTTGGATAGAAAGATCGCAATTCCAGCTTTTCGTATGGACATGGACACATTGCTTCGTCCCGGGCTGCCGTCGTTCGATGTTGATGTCGCCGCCAAGTTCATCCGCGACAATTTGCTGTCTCTGTTGAAAAATCCCACATCAGCCTAATCGTAAAGGCGTTTTGATCGGATGCGGCGAAACCACGCATTTTGCGTGATTGTCGTCCGATGGCGGCATTGTTCGCAAACCTTCTTTTCGTGGATAGTCGGGAAATTAATTGGCAAAGGATCCGTAAGCGTCCCCACACGAGAGCTTCATTTAGCCGGGCCAACTTGCCCGGAGTTATTCCAGAAAAAGCGGCCTACGCTTGTCAAGAAAACCAGTCCGCCGGGTAATCCGGCGGGCTGTTTTTGTCTGGAATTCTTTTTTGTTCGATAAAATTTTATCTAATTTTATCCGACAGTTTAAAAAAATTTCCGCGAAAATAAATCCTCCTTCACAGGGTGTGTTTCAACCAACCGCCCCTTGTCCGGCACCTGACGCGCCCGGACGTGCATCGGCCAAAAAGAAGGAGAACAATAATGGTCGTCGCAACATTGTCCCCGTCCATCCGGGCGAATCTGCTGACCCTGAATCAGGTCGAAAGCCTGTATTCCCGCACGCAAAAGCGTCTTTCCACCGGCCTCGCCGTAGCGGAGCCCTGGGATGATCCCGTGAAATTCTTCTCGGCTCGGTCCCTTAGCACGCGCGCGCAGAATTTTCTCTCTCGCAAGGACGAGATCGATCAGGGAATCAGTTCGCTGACCGTTGCGATTAACTCGTCGAAAGCCATTGAAAGCCTCATCGTCCAGATGAAGGGGGTCATCGAGGGAGCGAGGAGCGGAACCGAAAGTCAGCGCCAACAAGTGGGTACCGATCTTTCTCGGCTTGCCGACCAAATCCAAAAGCTCGTCGGCGATGCGTCATATCGTGGCATCAACCTGCTGAACTCCTCGGGAACCAAGCTCGTCGTCAGGTTCAGCGACCGGGCCGAATCGAAACTTGCCATCCAGGGCCGGGACATGTCCCTGGGGTCGCTGTTCCTGGATACCGACGGAACTTCCCTCAATCTGTCCTCGGCTGCCGGTATCGCCGCGGCCCTCGGGCTCGACAGTCCTTCGTCTTCGCAGAAGTCCGGGGCCGACCAGATTGCAAAAGCCGCCAACCAGGGAAGCGATGCGGGTCAGGATGATCGCGACGGATGGGCTCTCGGCCAGACCAAAACCGGAAGCAAGGACGATCATCGTGGGTGGGCCCTGGGTCACACGAAACACGGACATCATGGTCATACTCCGTCCGATCCGACGCCGCCCTCAGATCCCGGCAACCCCGACCCCACCTCCCCCGGCTCGAACGAAGAAGACGAGCTTGCCGTAATCAATCTTCAGGCGGACGAAGCCCTTGCACGACTCGATCGCACGATCGCCGGCCTGCAGGCCAAGAGCGCATCCTTCACCCATGATCTTTCGATCCTGCAGGTTCGCCTCGATTTCACCAAGGATTACGTCAACACCCTGAGCGAAGGGGCGGACAAACTGACCCTGGCCGACCTAAATGAAGAAAGCGCCAGAATGCTGGTTCTCCAGACCAGGAGGGATCTCGCCATGCAGGCCCTGTCCATGGCGGCTCAGGCGCAACACAGCATTCTTGATCTTTTCCGCTGAATAATCCGATCGTGGCGCCCCATGAGCTGAGCTCGGCGGCGCCTTGCTAGGACAGGACCGCCATCACCGCGCTGGCCGCGGGGACGCTGACCTTGACGCGCGGGCCATCGATGCCGAGGCTTTCCCGGGATTCCGGGGCCCATTCTCCGCGATGGCTTACCTGCGCCCCCCCGAGCATGACCGATCCTCTTGTATCCAGGCCGGCTGCCGTCAGGCGAAGAGCCTTCGCCGAGGTCACGTCGCGATCCGGATAGACCCACGCGATATAATCGGCGTCGGCATGCTGATTGACCAGGATCACCTTCAAGCTTCCGTCCGCCGCCGTGACACAAAACTCTCGAAGTCGGCAATCCGTATCCACCCGGGCGGTCTTCACGAGCGCTCCCGGAAGCGCCTGCGCACAGAACAGCATCCCATAATAGAGGGGCCTGGCAGTGAAACCGCTGCTTCTGTGAATCTGGGCCACCGGCGTATACCGGCTTCCCTTCCCTCCATGGAAATGGAAGCCCTCGTAACCCAGTCCCATCAGATCGAACCATTGCGAGGTGCCCCAAAGAGCCGAAGCGAAGACGTCGCTTACGCCCTCGGCTCCTCCGTTCGAGCAGGAGTTCCCTTCGGTGACCCTGATCGGAAGATTCATTTCGTCGGCGATCTCGGCCGCATCCCGAATGGCCTCCAGCCGTTCCGGATCGCCATCGAGCATGGACTGCACGGAAACATCTTCGCGACCGGCCGGCCCGGTCGAATAGAAATGCGTCGACAGGAAAGCCAGATCGCATCCCGTTTCTTTTCTGAACTCCCGGATCCAGGACGGTGACCGGGCGATATCGGGTCCCGCGAATACCGCATTCCCGACCCGGCCGCGGACGGCTGCGGCGATGGCCTTCCATTCAGCAGCATACTCCTCGACATCGTAACGTTCATGTCGAATGCCGACGTGGCGATAGAGATCTGGCTCGTTGCCGATCTGGAAACCGACCAGGCGATGACCCAAGATCCGGCTGGCCCAGGTCGCCTCGTCGGCGGCGCGATCCGGATTGCCGTTGGCCAGATTTATCGCGTAGAGAATATTCCAGTCCGCTTCCTCGAGGAATTCCCGGACACGATAGAGGTCGCTTGGGGTCAGGACATAGTCGTATGGCTTTCCGACCGGCCGGCCGTCCCGGCTCCACATGCCGAATTCCGTCGAGTTGCCGCCGAATCTGAGTGTGTTGCCGCGGCCCAATCCACGCATGAGGCCGACCAGGGAGCCGTTCTCCGGAGTGAACACATCAGGTTCGCTCAAGAGTTCCTGCTCGAAACTCAGCCCCATGGAATCATGCGCCAGGTTCGTTCTCTTTTCACGGCGATCGACCATCATGCTGGTTGTAAGCTGCCTGGTCGGTGCGCCGACGACATGATTTTGGATGGTTCCGCAGCCCGCCAGGGACAGGGCCGCTGTCAGGCCGGTGAGAAATTCGCGACGCCTCATGTCTCAACCCACGTGTCGTTCTTGTTGTTTTTCGACTACGCAGGAGCATATAGCTAGGAAGCGTCGTATTTCCCTAAAATTTTAGGTAATTTTTGTTCAATTCGGCAGTAACCGGCCAAGGACCGCGCTCCCCGGCCGCCAGAAAGTCCAAATTCAGGGATCAAGATAAACGGCTCGCCCGTCATGGGGTGAGCCGTGCTTTCTATTTTTCCGAATCGGTCAGAGAGACAGGTCGAGTGCGGATCCACCTGACCGGCGAGCCGCCCGCACTTTATTCGCGGTTGCTTTTCGGCTCTTTTTCGCCTTGCCGGAACCCTTGGGGGACAAAATTTCCTTGTGCTCGGGCCGCAGGGACCTCACACGATCGAGTATCCAGTTCCATTTCCCGATCGTGACCCTCGGCCCCTCGCGCGGAGGATCCTGCCGCTTCCGCCAGCCCGCCTCCACGATGTCGCAGGGCCGCGGATACCATTGAACGATCTCAAGATAGTCGCCGGTCGTTTCCGGCCCGCCGGGATGCTGCAGAATGGTAGCCGTCCGCAGGGCATACTCATCGATAAAGGTATCGCATTTCGGGCAGGAGCATCCCCAGACTTGGCCCTTTTCCCCCATATGTCTGCCCAGGCGCCCGAACTTCGCCGGCTCCTTCTTGCTTGCTGTCCTGTACGCGTCGGCCATCCAATGCGGGATCGTCCAGCGCGCCGTGCGCACGAAGCGCGGCTCGATGTTGCCGCGCAGGCGATTCGGATAGAGCACCGCTCCCTGGAGAAAGGTGAATTCGTGACCGCAGTTCACGCAGCGACCGGGAATCATCACGAGTTCCGCCGGCACCTCCTCGAGATCGACGACATCGTCATAGACCGCCCGGCCCTTCAGATAGATGTCGAGTTGGTTCTCCAGGCTCGTCGCCATATCGTGTATCCGCTCTCCTTTAACGAGAAAGCAGGGACGCGCCTCCACGAAGGATTCCGGGAGCCTTTCAAGCGTATCCTTCTTCCCGAAGAACCACACCACCTTCAAACCGGACTCCTCGCGCGCCTCGGTCCTGGAAATGATCTCTTCAGGAGCGATGTTCGACAGAGCGATCTCGATGGCCGCCTGACCGCCAGTCTTTGGATTCGTGAGCAGAACGCCGGCCCGCCAGCCGTCGCCACGCGCATGGTAACCCACCTCGAGGCCCCTGAGCCTCGCGAAATTTCCCGCCGCATATTTAAGGTGCATCAGCTCCGTGCTGTCGCCGCCGGAACCGCCGGCTCCGCAACCGCCACTGGGGCGATGCCGAAAATACTGCGTGATGCGCGATCCCTTCGGGATTCCCCATTTGAGAACCGCGGGCACGGCCGGGCATCCGCATTCCAGCGTGACGAGACCGTCACGCGCTTCCTTGCGCACCTCGACCCATTCTTCCTTGTCGAAGGCATAGCTCGGGACGAGATGTCCATTCCGAAAAGCGAACAGGGACATGCCGGTCATTCCTTCTGCTTTTCAAGATATGGGTTCATTCCCGGAAACCGGCTCGTTTCGGCCGCCCAGGACAACCGATGGGGAACGTCTCAGCAAGCCCATCCTGTTCGAAAAGAAGAGGCGACCCGCCAGGGGTCGCCTCCATGAAACAAGTAGTGCCCCCGAGGCGAGCCTTTACTTCGCCGACCGCGGCTGCTTGGGCTCTCCCTTGATCTCGATAAGGCCCGGGACGTTGAGAACGATCAGGATCCGGTCCTTCAGGCGGTAGACGCCTTCCGAGAAGTCGCGCCAGACCGGATCGACGGTTGCCGGGCTCTTCTCGTACTTGTCCTCGGGAACGTCCATGACCTCGCCGACGGCGTCAATCAGAAGCGAATAGAGATTTCCCTCATGCTCGACCACGATGTTCATGCCCGGCTTGTCAGCCTCGCGGGGAGGAAGGAGCAGCCGCTTGCGCATGTCGATCACGGTGACGATCCTGCCACGCAGATTGATCGACCCGGCAATCATCGGGTCCGACAGGGGAATTCTGGCAACCGATCGCGGGCCCAGGACATCCTGCACCGTCAGAACCGGAATGCCGAACCACTGGCCGGCGATCGTCAGGGTGACGTATTCCTTCGTCTTGCCGATAGCGCCGGCCTTGACGGCAGCCTCCGTTTTCAAGGCTTCCTTGATTTTCATTTTACGCCCCTACCTTTCCGTTCCGGACACGACCGGAGATGGCTTTGTTGACCTTCTCGATCAGCATATCCCGGTTGAACTTGGCGACGAATTCGTTGAAGCCCGCCTTCGTTCCTTTTTCGGCAATCTGATCGCTGGAATGCACCGACAACGCGATGATCGGCAGATCCGCCCAGGCTCCCTTGCCGCGCAGTTCTCGCGCAAAGGCGAAACCATCCATGCCCGGCATTTCGATGTCGCTGACGATGGCATCGAACTCCACGCCTCCGTCGCGCAACTTCAGAGCCGCGGCCGCGCTTTCAACCGTCGCGACCTCGTAGCCGGCTGCGGAAAGCTGGGGCTTCATGAGATTCCGGAAAAACGAGCTGTCGTCGACCAGGAGCAAACGGCAACCTCTGTGGCTTCCGCCGCCCTTCAACAGTCCCTTGTTATCGACCTCGCCGAACCAGTCGCTGAACGCCAGCGTGAGATAATAGGACGTGTCGATGACATCCGTCGCCTTGCCGGCGACAAGCGCCGTCCCGATGATTCCGGCCTGGTCGGCTTTCAACTCCACGGAAACCTGATCCTCGACGATGTCGACGATCTCGTCGACGACCAGCCCCATCGATCGCTTTCCTTCGGTGAACACGATCGTCGGCTGCCGCCCTTCCTTGCTCCAGGTATGGTTCTGGTTGAACGGAACGAGTGGCATGATGTGTCCACGGTACTGGACCATCGGGACACCATGAGAATGCTCCACGCTCGAACGGACGATTTCTTCCAGACGAGCGACGAGGGCGAGCGGAACCGCCTTAAGTTCCTTGCTTCCGGCACGGAAAACCAGCAGAGAAGTCTTTTCCTTGGAAAAGTCCATGTGCTTGGACTTCTGCTCCACGATGGATTCCTGGGCGGCCGCGATCGATCCAGCAGCCGAAGAGATGCCGTTCGGGTCGAGGATCATAATCACGCTGCCGTCGCCGAGGATGGTATTCCCTGAAAACATCGGGATGTCCCTCAGGATCGGAGCCACCGGCTTAACCACGATTTCCTCGGTGTCGAAGACGCGATCGACGATCACGCCGAAGCGGTTCGCTCCGACCTGACACACGACGACGAATTTTTCTTCGTCGACCAGCCTGCGCCGGCTGCCGGCATTCTCGGGCCGTAACTTCAGGGCGTCCTCGAGCACGACCAGCGGAAGCAACCGATCCCGCAACCGCAGAACCGGCGCCTCGTTGATCATCTCGATGCTGCTTTCCGAGTTGGACGAGGCATGCACCAGTTCGAGGACACTGAGCTGGGGAACCGCAAACCGCTCGCCGGCGCATTCAACGATCAGAGCCGACACGATGGCCAGGGTGAGCGGGATCTTGATGGTGAAGGACGATCCTTCGCCCGCCCTCGAATTGAACTCGATCGTGCCGCCGATCTTTTCGATGTTGGCGCGAACGACGTCCATGCCGACGCCGCGTCCGGAGACACTGGTCACCTTCTCGGCCGTCGAGAAGCCGGGGCGCATGATGAACTGCTGGATCTGCTGAACCGACATCGAATTGATGTCCGCTTCGCTCGCCAATCCGTTGGCGATCGCCTTGGCCTTGATCTTCTCGATGTTCAGACCGCGCCCGTCATCGGAGATCTCGATGATGATATGGCCGCCTTCATGATAGGCATTGAGGCGAATGACGCCGGCCTTCGGCTTTCCGATACGGCTTCTCTCCTCCAGCCCCTCGAGCCCGTGATCTGCCGAATTGCGGACCATGTGGGTCAGCGGGTCCTTGATGAGCTCGAGAACCTGTCGGTCGAGTTCGGTCTCGGCGCCCAGCATCTGAAGGTCGATCTTCTTGCCGGACTCGGTGGCAAGGTCACGGACGATCCGCGGCAGTTTGGACCAGGCATTGCCGATCGGCTGCATACGGGTCTTCATCACCCCTTCCTGTAGATCCGACGTGATGAGGCTCAATCGCTGGAGAGGAACCTTGAACTCGCTGTCGTCATGGCCGCGGACCATCTGAAGAAGCTGATTGCGGGTCAGAACCAGCTCGCTGACGAGGGTCATCAAGTTTTCGAGCAGGCCGACGCTGACTCGGATCGACTGAGCCGCGACCGACGACTCGCGCGGCGACTCTCCGTCTTCCTTCTTGGCCTGGACTTTACTGGCGGACTTGGCAATGGCAGCGGGCTGCTGCCCCTCGTCGCCCTCCTCGGCTTCCATGCCGGCAAGAATTTCCGTTTCCGACGGGGCCTTGAAGCCGGCCGCCTCGGCAGCAGCGACTTCCGCGAGAAGTTCAGCGGCAACCGGGAAGCCGCCCTCGGACAACTCCGGGGCTTCCGCCGACTGACCGCCGGCTTTCTTGTCGGACGCAGCCGCGGAGGGATTCCCGTCCACGACAGCCGCGAGAAGGGAAATCAGGTCGGAGTCCTCGCCTTTCGGCTCGGTGCCGGTTTCCTCCAGAGCGGAGAGAAGCTCCTTAATCCGATCGATGGAGTTCAGGATTACCGAAACGGAATCCGGCGTGACCTCTAGGGAGCCGTCGCGGAATTTACCGAGAACATTCTCGGCCGAGTGAGCAACGGCTTCGAGCCGTGACAGATCCAGAAATCCGCACGTCCCCTTGATGGTGTGGACCAGGCGGAAAATGTCCTGCAGCGTCTCCGCGTTTTCCGGGTTCTGCTCGAAATCGACCAGTTCCGTGTCCAGCAGGGAAAGGCTTTCCGTTGTCTCCGTCAAAAATTCCGACAAGAATTCATCCATATCTTTTCGTCCCGACGACATGTTCTGTCGTTTTCATGTTTACGAACCGGGCATAGCGCCATCGCTTCCTGCCCGCTCCGAAGATTTGGGATCGATTGTGGATTTCGGACTTTTTTTACGGATGTTTTTTTGAGGGTTCCACTGAATACCGCATTCTTGGACGCGGACGCACTCCTTCAGTCGTCAATCGCGATCCATCGTCTCATCATTGTCGAAATCCTTGTCGAGGGCGCCGGCGCCTTCACCGTCATCCGTTTCGTCGACTTCAGGGGGCACCAAATCGACGCCGTCGAACTCGCCATCCTCTTGCGGAGAGGCGGATTTTTTCTCAGCTATGACCGAAGTGCGCTTCACCTTGCTGTTCGGCTTTTCCTTCCAATCCTCCCCGCATTTCGGGCAGGACGGCATCGGCTTCCTGAAATCGTAGAAGCGGGTATCGCATTTCCCGCAGAGCCGCTTCGTGCCCCATTCGAACTGATACATTCTGTAATTCTCCTTGGATTGGCTGGCCGGGCGGCGCCATTTGCCACACTTCCTTCGCCGGGTCAAAGCGAAAATAGGATTTTGGGATGGGAACAAAAGACCTGCGGAAAACTTTTGCCGGACCATTACACGGGAAGCAGTGCCTATCGACTCTCTCAACCCTACTCCCCAAGCCCCACGTCTGGAAAACTACGGCGTTCGTCAGCGAAGAGTTCGTTCGTCGTCATGATCCTGCCGACGTTTACGACACTCGCCTTCATCATCGTCTGCCTGCTTCCGTGGTGGCTTTTCAGGGCGACTGTCTCACCGTCATCGCACTCCAAGATGCCGATCCCGACGATTTCCGGACCGCCGGACGATCGGTACTTGACGATCGCGGCGTCGCCGAGTTCGGCGCATCTGTAGGGATGAACGAACATCAGGCAGCCTCCGGCGAATTGCGGAGCCATCGAATTGTCGGGCGCAAAAACCGCATAAGCGCCATCACAATGCTCCAGGCCGGATGGACGGCCCACGCTATCGATCGCTTTTCCGGTCATTTGAAAACCATCCGGACATCTCGTGATTTCCAGGATCTGCACCCGGCTTCCGATTATTTTGCCTTGCGGGCGCCGGCCTTGTTCCGAGGGCAGGGAAAAAATATCCTGGATGCGGATTTCAAAACACTGGGCAAATTTTTCCAGCCACTCGACCGTCAGACGCCGTTTGGAATTTTCCAATCTGGCAATCGTCGCGCCGGTCGTCCCCATGCGTTCCGCCGTGGTTTCCTGCGTCAGGCGTCGGTACTTGCGCCATTCCTTCACAAAGGCGGGCATCGCCAGGGCCTCGCGACTGAAATCTGGATTACCATTTTGGCACAATGCTGCAAAATCGGTAAGCTGTTTTTCTCGCCCAAAGGAAAGGGGCCCGGCCATTCCCTGGCCGGGCCCCATCACATCCTGGATCTGCGTTACCAGCTGACAATCACGTATCCGCTGCCGCCGTTGGCATTGAGCAGGCCGCCATATCCGACGTCGCCGCCAGGATAGTCGACATCGGTGGCACCTCCAGGGGACCGCCCGGATCCGGCAGCACTCGGGGTTCCTCCGAAGCCGCCCGGCAAATAGGACGATCCCCCGCCGGCACCGGAATAATAGGTTGAACCACCACCACCATAGTAGCCGGATCCACCGCCACCACCGGAATATGGAGCACTCGTGTCTCCGCCCTGCAGCATTGAGCCCGCAACGAAGCCGCTGCCTCCAGAACTTTGGGAGCCACCATATCCAATACGGGTAATCGTATACCCGGCACCCCCGTTGCCGCCTGTAGTCAGACCGCCATAGCCGCCATCGCCGCCGACCGTGGTATACCCGCCGCCAGCTCCGCCGCCAGCTCCTGCCGCCATCAGCAACGAACCACCATCGAGGATGTATGTGGCTCCGCCGCCACCGGAACCGGTCGACGTGACCGGATCGGTTCCACTTGAACGCCTGCCGCCTCCGCCGAAGGCATTGTTTGCCGCGGATGCTCCAGATCCTCCACCCTGCCCGACATAGATCGACAGGTCGGATCCCGAAGTGACGCTGACAACACCCGAAACGAATGCGCCGCCACCACCAACGCCGCCTTTGACGGAACCGTTGGTTCCTCCGCCGCCGCCACCGGCTCCCCAAGCCTTGACAGTCAACTCGGTGACGCCATTCGGAACGGTAAAGGTCTGCACACTACCGGTATAAGCGAAGATTGCGGAGCCTGGCTCGGCACCCGCTCCCTTCGTTGTGATCGACCAGACCGAGGAATATCCGCCAAGCGTGACGGTGATCAGCTTGCTGGTCTCGAACTCGCCCGAAGCGGATGCGCGAACGGCCACTGTCGACCCGGCCACGACACTCGCCGTGGCAGACCCGGTTTCGACGCCGTCAATGACCAATTCAACTGCGTCGCCCAGGGAACTTGCCGCCGACAGGTCGAGATTTCCGTCGAAACCGGCCAAAGTCACGGTATCCGACTCGACGACCGCCGAAAGATCGACACTTGCCACATCGGTGAAGCTGAACTGATCCGGATCCAGATCGCCCGCCGTGGTGATCGTCCAGGTCGAACTGTCGGAGCCGATCGTCAATGTCGCCGCGACAGCCGTAACGGCTGACGCCGAAGACGTCATTTCAATTCCGAGAATGTCATTCTCGGTAACCATTGCCGTGGTGCCGGCGGGAACGAAATTCAGCAGCAGAATTGCCGAGGGATCTCCGGTCAACACGGCATTCTTCCCGTCCGCCCAGGCCGGCACAACCACGATGTTCGACTGATAGACCGCCGACAACTGCGCCGCCGTCTCGTCGAAGAACGCCAGGAACGCCGTTTCGTCATCCCCCTGCTGTTCCGGATCGAGTTCGCCGCCGGGGTTCTCCCCGCCGGGCCCGGCGACGGCACCCCCCGCCTCGGCGGCAATGGTCTGGACGACGCCGATGTTGTCGTCCGCCGTCGAGAAAATGTCCGAAACGCTGTTCCCCGTGACCTCAACGGCCCCAAGCGTCACGATCGCAATGAGCGCCAGCGCCATTCCGTATTCGACCCCCGTTGCAGCACGGAGGCATTTCCAGAATTTTCCTGAAATTTGTCGGCAGTTCACCATTCTTAAGAAGCCCTTGTTTCTTGAAATTACTCCAGGCCAGCCCTGTAATACGGTCAATCTCAGGGCATTCCCGAAAAAGATGTTCGATCCGCCCAGTTATCTATAAGTTTTTCCGCAATCGCCAACCACTAATCCCGAAAAACTTTCCCGGCAAACGGTAATCGTCATGATTATTTTCTGTTCGCCTACTGGTTGTTTCGGAAAAACAGAAATTTTCCCGTTCAGGTGTTTCGTTCTCTCGAAATGAACCCATATTGGTGTCAGGGCGCCCTGGCCCTGCCGTCCACGAAGGCAAAGTCCGGAGGACAGGGGAACTTCGTTGAATCTCATAGCGCATCTTGACCAATACCGGCGCCATGAGCCAAGTGGACAGGTTTATCGCAGCGCGTCGGTGACCAAGGAGGTCAACATGCGTTACGTTCCCGAATACAATCGTTTCAAATCGTCAGCCCGCAAGCTTGCGGGACTGTTTCACTCGACCAGCCTTTCTACCTGTCGCGAAGGGTTGGCCTATGCCCTCGGATATGACGACGCCCACGAACTCAAGGCGTCGGCCGGCAAGGAAAACCTTTCTCCGCTGGACTCCGACCTTTCGCGAAGAGAGCGTCTCGGCAGGATGGCGGCAATAGGCGGCCGTCTGGCTGAAAAACTTTCCGTTTCGGCACATGATGCCGTCCGTGCTCTTCTGATCGCCCGCCCGTTCGGAGGCCCCGAACATACACGGGAAGACGAATCAGCGATCATATCCATTGGAAATCTCGGGCATCGGATGCCCCGCCCGACCAGCCGGCACCATGAGGGGGACAAGTCCTTCCTCAATATCCTCAAGGACGGGGAAACACTGCTCGATCCGAATCAACAGCCTCTCGCCGCGTTCGGCTTTCGCATCCACGAAAGCGGCGACCTCGAGGTTCTCGATACCGTCAAGGACGGGGAAACCGGACATTGGAGCGTCATCGGCTCCGGCACCATCTTCGAAGCCGGAACCTGGGATGTCGCCTATGCCGCATCCGGAATGGACAATTCCGCGGTGGCGATCGCGGAGGAAAACAACAGCGCCTCGCGCTATGGCAACCGCCATGCGTCGGTTGTCGCCGCCGGCCTGTCGATGGAGAGGTGCAAGGAACATCTGACCATCTGGCATGACACGATCAGCCGGCATGGCGGAGCCCTGGCCTTCGAGCGGCCCGTTCCCTTTACGCACGGTGACGAGACGTTCACCAACGTCGTTTTCGCCGCGGGTGCCTGGGAAAGCTGCGAAAGCGAGGATGAGGACGGCAAACCCATCCGTATGATCGGCACCGAATTGCCGGAATAAGCCTTCCCGGCAGGCTTTGATGAAGACGGCCGCGCCAGGCGTTTCAACGCTTGACGCGGCTTTCTTCTGTCGGCAGCCTTCCGGGGCAACCGACAGGATTCCCGCCCATGAATTTCATCGATGCCGAGACACCATTGTTCCCTCTCCTGAAGCCTGTATCCGACGGCGGGAAGAAGACAAAAATTCTGGTAATCGGCAACGAAAAAGGGGGAACCGGAAAATCGACGCTGGCCATTCATCTGGCCATCGGGTTCCTGCGCCAGGGATATTCCGTGGCCACCCTCGACCTCGACGTCAGGCAGGCCACCCTGAGCCGCTACCTTGAAAACCGTGACAACTTCATTTCACGCCAGGGGCTTTCTATCCCGATGCCGTCTCATGAGAAAGGACGAGACCCGACCGCGCCGGCAGATATTTCCGAATACATCAACCGGCTGGCTCCCGGTCATGACGTTCTCATCATCGATACGCCCGGCCGTGCCGACGAGACATCCATGACGGCCCATGCCCTGGCCGATGCCATTGTCACGCCGGTTGGAGAAAGCCACTTCGATCTCGATCTCATCGCCAATCTCGATCGAAATGGCGGGCGGCCGGGGAAGCCTGGACCCTATGCCGAATTCGTCTGGAACGTCCGTCAGCAGCGAGCCAAGGATGGCTTGCCGCCGACCTCATGGTTCTTGTGTCAAACTCGACGCAAGACACCGGAGACCCGTGTCGGGCGGGAAATGACGGTCGTTCTTTCCGAACTTTCTAAGCGCTTCGCGTTCAGGCTCGTGCCGGGGTTTTCGGAACGAGTCATTTTCCAGGAGCTCTTCCCCGACGGTCTGACCCTGCTCGACCTCAGAGAGGCCGAGATCGGGATCAGCATGACCATGTCCCATGTCGCGGCAAGGTCCGAAATCCGTCAGCTGGTGAATGCCCTGTCTTCCCTGTTGACGGTTCGCTAGGCTGCTCGCGTCAGGAGGGCTTCCTCGACGAATTTCTGGATCCCCACATAGTCCATTTTCCCTGTGCCGAGCAGCGGCATTTCCTTGATCCCGAGGATTTCCCGCGGCACCATGATTTCGGCAATCCCTTTCGATCGGGCATGATCGAGAATGACGTCGCGGGTAGCGCCTTCCTGTTCCGTTACCAGGACAACCTGCTCGCCCTTCTTCGGATCGGGAATCGATATCGCGGCATGCGCAGCATCGGGCCAGATTTCACCGGCCAGGGCTTCGACGGCGCCGAGGCTGACCATCTCCCCGGCCACCTTGCAGAACCTCTTGGCACGGCCGCGTATCGCGATGAAGCCGTCCTCGTCGACGGAAACAATGTCGCCGGTGTCGTACCAGCCTTCGCCATCCAGAATCTGCAACTCGCCCGGCCGGTCGATCTTCAGGTATCCCAGCATTACGTTGGCGCCGGAAACCTGGAGCCTGCCTCCCTCGCTGATCCCGGGAACCGGTTCGATCTTCCCTAGAATTCCCGGCAGGAACCGCCCGACCGTGCCCGCCTTGAAATGCATGGGCGTATTCACGGCCAGCACTGGCGCAGTTTCCGTCGCACCGTACCCTTCGAGGATCCGGATGCCAAACCGCTCAAACCAGATCCGGCGCGTTTCGTCCTTTACCTTCTCGGCGCCGGCGAAAACATAGCGAACCGAATAGAAGTCATAGGCGTGGGCCATTTTCGCATAACCGGCCAGGAACGTATCCGTTCCGAATAGAATGGTCGCGTTCACGTCATAGGCCAGTGCCGGGACGATCCGGTAATGCAGCGGCGAGGGGTACAGGAACGTCCTGATACCGGAAAGCAGCGGCAGAAGCATCCCACCGGTCAAGCCGAACGAGTGGAAAACCGGCAGGGCGTTGAAGACGATGTCGGAGGAATTGAAGTCGACCCGAGCCGCCAGTTGATACCGGTTCGCCAGCAGGTTGCTGTGGCTCAACACGACACCCTTTGGCGCGCCCTCGGATCCGGAAGTGAACAGCACCACGGCCGGGTCGTCATTCTTTACCTTGAAGCGTCCGTGGAACCAGGACGGCATCCTGGATCCGATTATGCCCGTCAGCCGATCGAACAGATTGATGTCGGATTTCATGTCCTCGAGATAGAGAACCGTCGCATGCTCTTCGATCGCCTTGATTGCCGCGGCAAGTCCCGCCGCCTCGACGAATCGCCTCGACGTGAGAACCGTCGCGATTGTTGCAGCCTGAACTGCCAGAACCATATTGGCCGATCCCGTCGAGAAATTCAGCATGGCCGGCACCCGGCCATAGGCCTGGCAGGCAAAAAAGGTGACCGCGGCCCCGGACGAATTCGGCAGGAGAACGCCGATCTTTTCTCCCTTCTCCGAGATCTTTGCGATCCGCCGCCCCATCGCCATGGCACCCAAGGTCATCCGGCGATAACTCAGGGGGCGCCTCTCGACATCCTCGAGAACACGGGTGCGCCAGCCGTGAACCTTGGCGGCCTCAATGAAGGCTTCGAACAGTGTTTGATCCCGATCGCAGGTCTCGTAGATCATCTCCGACATGATGTCGTAGAGCTTAAGACCTGCCATCTCTCGCCGCGCCCGTCCCTTCACGCTTTCGGGAATCTCGAACTGGCGCGGCGCCAGGACCGTCACCGTGATCTTCGGAAACAGGCGCAGGCGAACCTTGCCGCGAAGCCGCGAGAACAACGTAAACTGGGCGCCATCGATGCGCACCGGAACCAGGGGCGCATCCGCCTTGTCGGCGACCATTCCCGGACCTTCATAGACTTTCATCAGGGCTCCCGTAACCGTTAGCCGCCCCTCCGGGAAAATGACACAATGCCGCCCCTTCTCGACTGCACGGATCAACGACTTCGTCGCCATCGGATTGGTCGGGTCGACCGGGAAGCACTCGGCGACCGCCATGAATGGCTTCATCCACCATTTCTTCGCGATATATGTATCAACCGCGAAGACCGGCTTGTTCGGCAGGAACGCCGCCAGGATCAGTCCATCCAGGAACGAGACGTGGTTGGCGACGATCACGGCTCGGTCACCCAGGCTCTTCAAATGCTCGAAGCCGCGCGCCTCGACCCGGAAACACAGTTTCAGCAGGCTTGCGAAGAATGCCTTGACCAGGGCGTCCGGAAGAAGCCCGCAGATATAGATCGCCACGATGCCGTTGATGATGCCGATGGCCAGGAAGACGCCCGGCACGCTCACCCCCGCCGCCAGCAGCCCGGTCGTCCCGAGAGCCCCGGCGACCATGAACAGCGCGTTGACGATATTGTTGCCGGCAATGGTTCGTGACCGGCTCTCGGCGTCGCTTCGCGCCTGCAGGATCGCATAGAGCGGAACAATGAACAGGCCGCCCATCACCGCGATGCCGAACATGTCGGCCAGGATTCGCCATCCTTCGAGCGTCCGGGCGAACGCCGCAGCCCCGATCAGAACATCCATGTTCCCAGAGCCGACGGGACTCGCCGCATAGAGATCCAAAATGAAGAAAGTCATTCCCAGCGCGCCGAACGGAACGTACCGGGCGGAGACCTCTTCCTTCAACAAGCGGTTGCAGAGAATGGATCCGACACCGATGCCGAGCGAGAATACCGTCAGAAACAGCGTCACCACCTCTTCGTTTCCGCCGATCACATCCTTGGTGAAGGCCGGGAATTCGGCAAGAAAGACCGCACCGACCAGCCAGAACCAGGAAATTCCGAGAACCGTGAGGAAGAGGGTTCTCGAAGCGCGGATCCGCGAAATGATCGACCAAGTTTCGCCAAGCAGATTGGGGTTGATGCGAAGGTCCGGGGACGGCGCTTCCGCCCGGGGAATGAAGAAGCTCGCGGCCAGCCCCAGAAACGCAAGAATGACGATGCCGCCGCCCACCGTCGGAATTCCATGATCCCCGAGCACGAGCAGGCCACCGGCGATGGTGCCAGCGAGAATGGCCAGGAACGTCGCCGCTTCGATCAACCCGTTGCCGGCGACCAGCTTGTTCTCGTCGAGATGCGCGGGCAGGATGGAATACTTGACCGGCCCGAAAAAAGCCGACTGGGCGCCCATGAGAAACAACACACCCATCAGAAATGGCACGCTTCCCTGAAACAGTCCCCAGGCTCCGAGCCCCATGATCACCACCTCGCCGGCCTTGATGAGCCGGATCAGGCGCGACTTTTCGAACTTGTCGGCAAGCTGTCCTCCGAGCGCGGAAAACAGGAAAAACGGGAGAATGAACAGACCCGCCGCGGCAGTGACCAGCATCGGACCATCGATCCCGTTCTCCTGGGCCAGCCGGTAGAGAACCAAGATCACGAGAGCGTTCTTGAAAAAATTGTCGTTGAGCGCTCCGAAAAACTGGGTCGCAAACAAAGGCAGGAATCGCCGCGAGCGAAGGAGCTGAAGGAAATCGTTTTTCATTGTTTTACCTGTCGGTCTCGTTTTTCCATGTTTTCTATATTGTCCCGGGAGACTCGATTGACCCGCTATGGGAAGCACGAAAATCTTCCGCATCTCAGGAATTCCACTACGGCATCCATCGTCTGCGGATGGTTGTCGACGAGTCCGTGCGGACTCGGCACGACCAAGAAATCAGCGGCATTCTCGAGCCTGGCTTCTTCCACGGAGACGACGCCATCGTCGTCTCCGACAAGCAGCGGATTGAACCCATCGCCGTCTCCGAGGCCGCCGGCGATTATCCCGAACTCCAATGGCGGCGGCGCAAGCCGTGTGGCCAGATCGGGCGTCAAATCCTGTCCGGCTTCCGTTGTCAGCCACCGGTAGCCATCCGAGCCCTTCAGCGCCCTGGCGATCGCCGAACCCTGATTTGGCGGCGCGATCATGACAATCCTTCCCGGCTCGTCGCCTGCACGCTTCACACCCTCGTTCTCGAGAACAGCGCGGACGACCAGCCCGCCCATACTGTGTGTGACGAAGGACACCCTGCCCGGCCGGTCAAGATCAGCGACAAGTCGCGCCAGGCGATTCGCATGCGCATCAACGCCTTCCCGCGTGCTGGCATAGTTGACGGCAATCGGCTCGAAGCCTTCCTTCTCGAGCCTGGCCGCCAGTTCGTCGAACATCCCGGCCGATCTGCCGAGGCCATGAACCAACACAACGACATCGCCTTCCTGCTCTCTCGGCCTTTTGTCTCCCTGCAGCGCTTGAAATGACCGTCGGCATTCTTCGTAGGTTCCCCATGCCTGCCGGATGTCGTTCTCATCGAGAAGCCGATAATGTCCCGTCAGGACACTGGTCTGGATTCGCCAGCCGTCACGATAAAACTCGTCCGTCCAGAACTGCTTACCGCCCAGTGTTGGTCCGGGAATGTTGAAATTCCCGGTCGGCTCGATCGCCTGGACCGGAGCAGCCATTTGAATGAGCGACAGAACCAGGATCGCCCCGCGCAGAATATGGAACATCGCTCACGCCTCCCTATCGGCATCAAGAGAGGAGACGAAACCGGAAACCAAACGCACGGCAAGCGCCTCGGCCGGCCTCTTCGAAACCACGGCCAGCTTCCCGCTCGAGGAAAGCGAGCAGATGCCGTAGAGGGAGGCCCACAAGAGCCGGGCGGTCTCCTCGACCTCCTCACGCTTCCCTTCGGGAAACAGGGGAGCCAGAGCCCCTTCGACGATAGCGAGCAGGCTTGAGACGCGATCCCTATACCATTCCGGCAATTCGCGGCCGGCCGGAAGCTTATGTTCGAAAACCGCGCCCCAGGCGTTCACATGACGAGTCTGGAAATCAATGTAAGCCTTTGCAATTCGGCAGAGATCATTTTTTGGATCTCCGGTCGGGGCCACCTTCGTCAATTCATAGCCCAGCCTGTCCAGCGTCCGGCAGTTCAGATGCAGGACCAGATCGTCCAGATTTTCGAAGACGTTGTAGATCGAGCCCGGAGAATATCCGATCGCACTGGCGACATTGCGTGCCGTCAACGCTTCGAGCCCGCCCTCCTCAACGATTGCCGTCGCCTTCTCGAGAATGAGATCGGCCAATTCTTCCCGGCTATGGTCAGTTCGGCGACCCATGGTTTCCTCGCTAATTGAACTATGTTCATTTATATAATTGAACATCGTTCATTTTCAAGGCAAAATTTTTATTCCCCCTGAAAACAATGAATTTGGTGATTTTCTTGGAAGCCCGTCAGAAGCTGGCCTGGTAACAGCTTGCCTCCAGGTGGACGACATCGGTCAGGGGCGGCGTCAACTGGAATACCCTGGGCTGCCTACCGTATTCGAAGACCCGGTATACCCGAAAATCTTCCGGGCGCTCTTCCGCCAGGCGGCATTCGTTGCGCGTGATGAAAAACGGCGTCGTCGAGTTGCCGCAGGTCGTCTTAACCTCGACCAGGCGCTCCGCTCCGCGGGCATCGAAGGAGAGGACGTCGAACCCCGCCCCGTCTCCATCCAATTGCGAAACCCATCTTATTTCCCGGGCAAGGTCAGGGCGGCCAAGATGCTCGAGCCGCCTTCTCTCGAATCCCAGAACCCATTCCTCTCCGGCCTTGCCCAGTTTTCGATTGCGCAGATCCCTGTCGCCGGGATCGAATTTTCTCACCAGGCGCCGAATGAATTCCGGACGCTCCAGGTTCCGTCTGAGCGGCGGCGTCGGCTCGAAATCCTGACGGATCGGCATCGGCTCGATCTCGGGCATCAACTCGAGCAGTCCTTCCCGTACGGTCACATGATTCTCGATCGCTTCGTAAAGCGCTTTTTGAAGATTGGCGGCCGGTAGGTATCCCGAAATCCAGGGCATCCCCAGTTCAGCGAGCGCGGCCGAAATGTTCCGATGCTTGAACTCGATCGACGCGTCAGACCTGGAAATCAGCTTCATGAGCGCGCGACGGTGATCCGCCTTACTATACGCCTCTCCCCGCATCTCGCACTCAAGCATGCTGAAATAGTCGGCAACGATTGCCGCCAGTTCCATATCGGTCCAGATATTCGTCTTCCCCATGCGCTTTCCCTGATCGCCCTTGCCGAGGGCCTTGTGGGCTCGCTTCTGGATTATGCCAATTTTTCCGAAGCGTTTCACCGAAATTATCATTCGCCGTTTCACCCTGAAACGGTAATTCCTTTCATTTATTATGCAATGTCATATATTGTTTTCAGCCAATTACCGCGCCGATTCCGGAGCGCCGCATGACACGTGACGAAATACTCACCGCATTCGAGAAGCTTCGCGTCTGGCGCAAAGGCGGCCAGAGGGCGCCTCACAAGCCGCTGCTCGCACTGCTTGCCCTTGGCGAATGGCAACGCACCGGGAATCCGAAAATCGCGTTTACCGACATCGAGGATCGCCTGGCGAGCCTGCTGGCCGAATTCGGACCTCCGCGACGAAGCCATCATCCCGAATTGCCGTATTTCCACATGACGACCGACGGCATCTGGCAGATCGACATCGACACTGCCTTGCTCCCCGAACGGAAACGAAGAAGCATCCCGAAATCCTTCTTCCACGACAACGCCACGCCCGGAGGATTTTCTCCGGACATTCTCATGGCACTCGCGGCCGAGCCGGCCCTGGTCGATGAAATCGCCGGCATGCTACTCGAGGCGCATTTCCCCCCGTCGATTCACGAGGATATCCTGATCGCCGCGGGCCTGAGGCAGGCAGGGTTGCGCATCGCGCAGCCGCGGGATCCAAGCTTCCGGCCGCGGATTCTGACCGCTTATGAATACCGATGCGCACTCTGTGATTTCGATCTTCGCATCGGTAACAGTTCCGTCGCCATCGAGGCCGCCCATGTCCGATGGAAACAGGCGAACGGGCCGGATCATGAAACCAACGGCGTCGCTCTCTGCGTTCTTCACCACAAGCTTTTCGATCTCGGCGCATTCACCGTGGCGCCCGACCTTACCGTTCTTGTTTCCGAAATGGTCAACGGCCCCCTGAGCGCCGAAAATGCCATCCTGCGGTTCCATGGGAGCAAACTGCGCCCGCCGCAGCGTCCTGAGCATCATCCCGAACCCGAGCACCTGGGCTGGCATCGTCACGAAGTCTTCCGCGGCCGCGAACGTCACCTGGCAGCCTGATTCTCCGTGCCCGCGGCGCAATTCCGAAAATTCCGGTTCCTTCCTTTGGTTTCCGGACGAAGCGAGGACTGTTCTATGCCTTCTGCGCCGGAAGGTCGCTCGGGATACGATCCCTGTACATTCGCCATGACGTAAGAAGAAAAAGCCCGATCGCTATCGTTTCCATGGCCGAGGCGGCGATCGAGCCGACCATCAGATTGTGGACAAGCCAGGTACCGCTCGCCGCCACGAATCCCAAGCGCATTCCAATGCCGCTGAACAACGACATGGCCAGGATCCCGATCGATGTCGCAACGACCGGAATCAGCCCGACTGCATCCTTCGTTACGAACACGGCGATCAAGAGGTTCAGCGCCAGGAAAGGGATCGCAAGCGTCCATCCCCGGACCCGAACGCCCAGGATGTAGCGAATCCCGGCCAGCCCGGCGACCATTCCACCGACCGGGGATCCGAGCAGGGTGAATTGAATGGCGAAGATCAGGGCAGCCGAGCTGGACAGGAAAAGCATCTTTCGGTCGCTGGTTAAGAACTTTGCCGAAAGGGACAAGGCCATCCCGAGATATCCCAGGACCTGAAGGGGATCGAGCAAGGCGGCTGCCGTCATGAGGGGGCGTCTTTCCTGTTTCTCAGAAAAGATGGTTCCCGATTCCAAACGGGAAATCCGGCTCGGCGAGGAAATTCGAATCCGGAAGCGTCCGAGGTCGATTCTTGTCAATTTTTTACGGATAAATTTTTCTTCAATTGGGTCAAACAGGTTTTTTGAACCGATATTCCCTGAAGACAACGGTAAACGTTTGTCCACAGGCGAAAACAATACGGTATTCCCGCTCATGCCAAAAAGTTTTCCGGTGAGCACCAGGCTTTCGCAGGCCGACGTCGATTTTCTTTCCGGCGTGTCGGTCGCCGGCGCATCGACGCCAAGCGACAAGATCCGCGCCTTCATCCGCGAAGCCCGCGCCCGGCGCGATGCAGGCCGTTCCTACGAAGGATTCAGGTCCTTCCTCGAAGAAATCGTCTCGTCGACGGACGGGAAGAAAACCTGCGGATCGTCGTTCCGCAACACGAATTCGGAATTCATCGAATACCTCGCGCGCTGGCTCCCGGAAACGGTTGCCTACCTGGTGTCGGCAACCCGTCCCGAGCAGGACGAGGATGCGCGACGGGAAACCGAGGAGGAGCTCGCAGATCGGGTCTTTGCTCTTGTCCTTTTCACCCTGCGCCTGGGCGTGACCTCCGAAAGTCCCTGTCTGAACCCCCTTCTTGTTTCGAGCCGCATCAAGCCGGTTCTTGAAATCGTCGAAATCATCCGCGCGACAGCAGCCGCCGACGGCCATGTCGCTGCGCCCATTCTGGAGCACGCCCATGCCGGTCTTTGAATTTCTTGCGTCACCCGGGAATTTCCCGTTCTCGGTCGCCCTCGGAGTGGTGCTTGGCATTGCCATTCTCGAGGTTGTCGCAACCCTGCTCGGCGGAGGAATTTCGGGATTTCTCGATGATCTTCTGCCGGACTCGGCGCCTGACGTCGATTTCGACGCCGAACTGTCCGTCGATGCCGACGCCGATATCGACATAGATGCGGACGGCGACTTCAGTGTGGGAGACGGGCTTGCGAAGCTGCTTGGCTGGCTTCATATCGGCAAGGTTCCGGTTCTCGTCCTGCTGATCTGTTTCCTTACTGCCTACGGGCTTACGGGCCTGTTCATCCAGGGTACTGTTTCGACCCTGTTCCAGGGGCTCGTTCTCCCAGGCTGGCTGGCTTCCATCCCGGCCGTATTCCTGGCCCTGCCGGCGACGCGCGTTTTCGGCGGCATCGTTGCCAGGATCATGCCCAGCGATGAAACGGAAGCCGTTTCGACAGAAGAATTCATCGGGGTTGTCGCTGTCATCACCGTCGGTATGGCGGCCGAGAATTCCCCGGCACAAGCGCGCCTGAAGGACCGCTTCGGGCAAACCCACTACGTCATGGTCGAGCCGGAAAACGCGGACGAAACCTACTCCGCCGGAGAAAGGGTGCTGATCGTCCGAAAAGCCGGCGCGGCCTTCCGCGTCATCGATGTCGGCCCCCTCGGGGATGACATCGCCAACTGAACACCAACACGAAGCACCAGGAGAGTAAAAACATGCAGACAATTCTCAGTTGGGGAGCTGCCGTCGGCTTCATTCTCATCGCCATGTTGGCAATGGGGTTGATCCTGGCTCGCCTCTACAAACGATCGACCAAGGAAGTTTCTTTCGTCCGGACCGGCCTGCGTGGCCAGAAGGTCATCATGAATGGCGGCGCACTCGTTCTGCCGGTACTGCACGAGATCATTCCGGTCAACATGCAGACCCTGCGTCTCGAGGTCAACCGCAGCAAGGAACAGGCGCTGATCACCAAGGACCGTATGCGCGTCGACGTGCTGGCCGAATTCTATGTTCGTGTCGCGCCGGATACCGATTCGATCGCCGTAGCCGCCCAGACCCTGGGTCAGCGCACCATGAGCCCGAAGGACCTCAAGGAACTCGTCGAAGGCAAGTTCGTCGACGCTCTGCGCGCGGTCGCCGCGGAAATGAAGATGGAAGAACTGCACGAACAGCGTTCGGCCTTCGTTCAGAAGGTGCAGCAGGCGGTTTCCGAGGATCTCAAAAAGAACGGGCTTGAGCTCGAGACCGTGTCCCTGACCGGCCTCGACCAGACGGACAAGAGTTATTTCAACCCGGATAATGCGTTCGACGCCGCAGGCCTGACCCAGCTGACCGAGCAGATCGAGTCGCGCAAGAAACGACGCAACGAGATCGAGCGCGAGACCGCGGTTGCGATCGCCCAGAAGGACCTCGAGAGCGAGAAAGAGACGCTTTCGATTTCCCAGAACAGCGAATTCGCGAAGCTCGAGCAGGAACGCGAAGTCGAGACCCGGCGTGCGTCGCAGAATTCCGAGATCGCAAAAGAGCGGGCTGCGCGCAAGAAGGAGGCCGACGAAGCCGAAATCGAAGCGAACCGGCAGGTCTCTCTGACCCGTCTGACTTCTGAGCAGGAAGTCGGGGAGCGCGAAATCCAGAAAGAACAGGCCCTGAAGTCAAAACGCATCGAGCAGGAGAAGACCGTCGAGACGGCCAACATCGAGAAGAAGAAGACCATCGATCTGGCCGCCCAGGACAGCGCTATCGCGGTTGCGAACAAGACGCGCGAACAGTCGGTGGCTCAGACCGAGGCCGACGAGGCTCGTGCCCTGGCCGTGACGGCCGAGGAAAAGGTGGCGACGGCACGCGATACCGAAGTTGCCGAGCGCAAGAAGGCGGTCGAGCTCGTTCTGGCCCGCGAAGCTGCGGAAAAGAACGCGATCCAGATCACCGTCGAGGCCGAGACCAAGAAGAAGGCCGCGATCGACGAGGCCGATGCCATCAAGACGCTCGCCGAGGCGCACGCCAACGAGCAGAAAGTCAAGGCGGAAGGCGAAGCCACGGCCAAGAAGGTCGTTGCGGAAGCCGACAAGTCTGCCCAGCTGGCCCAGGCCGAGGGCAACAAGGCTCTCAACGAGGCCGAGAACGTCCTCTCGCCGGAGATCATCGAGCTTCGTCTGAAGTCGGCCCTGATCGCGGCCCTGCCGAAGATCATGGAAGAGATGGTGAAGCCCACCGACAAGATCGGCGACATCAAGATCGTCCAGATGGACGGCGTCGGCGGCATGCTCGGCGGCAAGAACGGCGTCGCTACCCTGGACGCCGAAGGCAACCCGGTTCCGCGGGGCTCGCGCGGCGGTCTGGTCGACCAGATGGTCGAGGGCGTCATGCAGTACCGTGTCCAGGCTCCGTTCGTCGACCATCTGCTGAAGACCGTCGGCATCGAAGAGGGGGCGACCCCGAACGGTGTCGCGGCAGCCGTCGAGAAGTTTCTTGCCGACAAGAAGATCGACCTCGGCAACGTTTCCGACGCGGCCGATGATGCGGGCCTGACGGCCTGATCCAGGACGCACTCCAAAGGCAACGGGCGCCGGAAACGGCGCCCGTTTGCTATTGGCTTTTCGCTTTTCGACGGACTGCAATCGCCGCGACGGATCTTACCGGATTCAGATATACACCCGCCCCGAGCCCGATCGGGTTTTGCGCCGGCAATCCGGGCATATATCGACGATGCGCCATGCAATCAGAAACAGGTTTCGGACATGAAGGTGTTTTTCCAGTTTTTCCGCAACAAGCTCGTATCCCCGTTGACGGCTTTCAGGCACCGGAAAAAGTCCGGCTCCGCTCCTGTTCCCGATTCCCCGTGGACCGATTATCTCTATCCCAAGGACGAGGATCCTTCTCTGGAATTCAGGGAACTCGTCATGCTGGACTGCGAAGAACTGGTCGCGCGCACGACGGCATCCCTGCTCGAGGCCTGCCCTGGGGAAGATCCCCAGGACACCCAGCGCATCGCGATCTGCATCGTAATGGAGCGGATGCTTGCGCTTCAGCATGCCTACACTCCCGACATGCAGGAGCATATGGTGAAATCGCTGATCGCCGGCCTTCCGGAACTTGCCGAAATTCGAGAAGCGATCGCGGCCACCGCCTCGGAACGATGACGTCATCGATCGCGCGAACGCCTCCCGCAATCGGATCTTCCCGCCAAGAAATACGGGAAGTAGCGCCAGTCTGCAAATGCGCTACAGCTAAATCGGTGCGATTTGCCCGTAGCCATACGGAGGCAGCATTTCTTGGCGCCAGAATTTGGTTTGCCGAATCCCGAACCTTGCGGTCTCATTTTTCCGTTTGAACCCATATCTTCAGCATACCCGCTTGTAAATTGCAGGATCCATAGAGGAATTACATGGGCACTTCAGCAATCATCTGGTCCGCCGATCCCCGCAAAGGAGGCCGTGCGCTCGCCCAGATCGGAGGAGATGGCCATCCCGATAATTTCGGGCGCCTTGCCCGTGCGACTTCACGCAAATCCTGGTGCGAGATCGTGACGCGCCTGCTCGCCCGAACGAAGTCTCTTCGCGTCGTCGCGCCGGCCCAATGGTGGTTTCCGCCGCACAACGGCCTCTTCGTTCACGACTACACCTACTGGTGGGACGATTCCGCCAGCGCGCCCATGATGGCTCATTATCAATATGGCCCCCTTCCGCTCTCGCCGGACAACATTGAAAATCAGAACTTTTCCGACAGGGCCAATCCGGACCTGCGCGCAATCCCGGTCCCGGAAAAGTTGATCACCATCGATACGTCCGCGGCGGCCGAAACCGCCTGCCACCGGCGAAGCTGGTGCTGGTCCGACGAGCGCGAAGAAATTCTGTCTCCCGAGCGCCTTTTCGAGACTGTTCCCGGCGCTTCGCTTTCCGTCGAGCGGGTCGTCGATCCGGATGCCGCCGACTCAGCCGACCCGAGCAAGAAATACCAGGTGAAGATCGACGGCGAGATCCTGTCGGAAGGCGACACGCTTCTTCGGGTGATGTGCAACGCCTTCAGCGATAGGCGGGTTCTTTCCCAGCGGATCGCCCGCCCGGATCCGAAACCGTTTGGCGTTCCGTTCCTGTATTCGATCGAGGATCTTCTGCACGAAACGCACAGCGGGAACTTCCGTGTCTGCCGGCCGAAGACAGGGCGCTGGAGCGTCGAGATCGATCACCCCGTTCATGGTATGATCCGCACGAAATCGGAATTCCTGCCGCGGGCTCTGTTGCGGGCCCGCCGGCAGCTGCTTTCTAAAGACGGGTTCAGGCTCGAGCGCACGCCGCCATTCGAATAATCGAGCCAATTCTTTCATGCAAAAGGTTCAAGCGCGATGAGAATGCCGGAAAAAGGCGATGTCTACCGGGTCGGCGGGCAAGGAACCGGAATATCCCCGATCACCGTTGCGGTGACCGTCGTGTGGGTCGATCCGGCTGGTGACGCCATTCACTATCGCAAAGGAACCTCAAAGGAAATCCACGAAACATCTTTGACCAGGTTCCTGAAAATCGTCGACGACAAAAATCCGAACCGCTACGGCTAGTGGACCGCCACGAAAGCGTCACCCGACGATTATTTTTTGCTTCAAAATCCGAATCCGATACCATATCAATCACCGAACCCAATTTCTCCCATGGAGGCGGAAATGCAGAACATCGCAACCCGCCCCGTTCTCTGACGGGGCACCCGGCGCCCAATCCGTAGAAATCAGCGGATGACGTCGCAAACGGTTCCGATTTGATCGGAGGCCGCACCCGCCTTTACGCGCGAGTTTCCCGACCAGGCTGACACAAGACATCCGCCCTCGGGAAACGGGAGAAATTGGAGTCATGGGCACTCTTCCCATTACCGATCGAACCAACAAGGTTCGCATCATTGCATCCGCATCGACCTGGATGGAGGGCGAGGCTCTCCGGCAGCTCGAAGAAACGTCCAATCTTCCCGGCATGCTTTCCTGTGTCGGGATGCCGGACCTCCACCCCGGCAAGGGAGGCCCGGTCGGAGCTGCCTTTCTTTCCGGATCCGTCATCCGCCCGCACCTGGTCGGTTCCGATATCGGCTGCGGAATGGGCCTTTGGCTCACGGATATGCGGCTTCGCAAAGCGAAGCCGGACGTCATTGCCGGGAAACTGTCCGGTCTCGACGTTCCCTGGAACATCGACATCCGGGAGCAACCGGAAACCGTGGCCCTGCCAATTTCCGATCATGATTCGTCCCTGGGGACGATCGGCCGAGGGAACCATTTCGCCGAGTTGCAGGCGGTTCACTCCATCGCCAACACCGAAGCGGCGGCGGATGCCGGAATCGACACGGGTCGGGCTCTTTTGCTCGTCCATTCTGGATCACGGAGCCTTGGCGCTTCCATCTACCAGGACCTGACGGCGAACGGTACCGCGCAGGGGATGGCGGCGGATTCCGCGGCCGCGGCCGGATATATCGAGGCTCATGATCACGCCGTGCAGTGGGCGGAGATCAACCGCCGCCTGATCGCGAAACGGTTTCTCGAGGCAATCCGGGCCGACGGCGAGCGCCTGCTCGATGACTGTCACAACAGCGTCACCCCGTACCGCCAAGGAGACCTGCAGGGCTGGCTGCATCGCAAGGGTGCGTCGGCGGCCGGAAATGGCCTTCTCGTCATAGCCGGATCCCGCGGACATCTGTCGGCGCTGGTCAAACCCTTGCCGACCACGTCAGCCGCTCTTTCATCCGTTGCTCACGGAGCCGGGCGCAAGATCATGAGATCACAGGCAAAAGCCAAGCTCGCAGGCTACCTGCGGAAAGCCGATCTCGAGAGGAATCCGTATCACGGCCGGGTCGTCTGCGGCGATGAGCGCCTGCTCTGGGAAGAGGCTCCCCAGGCCTACAAGCCGATCTCCTCGGTCATCGAAGCTCTCGAGGAAGCGGAAATGGTCAAGGTCGTAGCCTGGTTGCGCCCAATCGTGACCTTCAAGACGTCCGCTGTGGAAGCCAACACGACGGACCGGAAGAAAAAGAACTCCGAACGGCTGCGGGAAGCGCGCCGGTCGAAGCATGGAGGGCATGCGCGATGATCAGACTCATGATCTCGGCGGGAAGGGGACCGGCGGAATGCCGTCTGGCTGTTTCCGGTCTTGCCGCCGAATTGACCAGAGAAGCCCGGGATCAGGGACTGGGCGTCACGGTTCTCGACCTCGAGGAGGCCCCGCATGGTCCCTCCTCCATCGTCCTCGGCATCGCGGGACGCAATGAGAAGGCCTTTGCCGCTTCCTGGCAGGGAACCGCGCAATGGATCTGCAAAAGCCCCCTCAGGCCGAACCACAGGCGCAAGAATTGGTTCGTTTCCGCTACCGTATTGCCCGACACCGAGAAAACATCGCTCGACATCCAGGAGGGCGACCTGAAATGGGAAACCTGCCGCAGTTCCGGCGCCGGCGGCCAACACGTCAATCGAACCGAGTCCGCCGTCCGTCTCGTCCATCTGCCGAGCGGCCTGGCCATAAGATGCGAATCCGAGCGCAGCCAGCACAGGAACAGGGCGATCGCGCTGCAACGGCTCAAGTTTGCCCTTGCAACCGCCCGAGCGGCCGAGGAAAGACAGTCGGATCAGGACCAGTGGCAGGAACACAATGTCCTGCAGCGCGGGTGCGCGGCTCGAACCTATGAGGGGCCGAAGTTCAGGCGCAAGGCTTGATTCCGCCGACGGTCGGAGGTGGGAAACCTCACCTGTGGAGATCCGGTTTCTGGTGAGCGCCGACGAGACGGTAGGACAGGGCTTCGGAAAGATAGCGCTTGATTTCATGCCGGCGGAATCGGCTCAGCGCTTCGTCGAGTTTGGCTTTGAAGGCGGTGTCGGTGAACCGTCCGAGATCCCGGGTCAGCCTGTGAGCGAGAAAACTTCGCAGAAACCTGTCATTCCGGATCTTTGGCCCGAGTTTGCCGTCGACCTCGATCCGCGTCGAAAAGGGGCTTTCTCCATCCGGCGATCGAAGCGTCGTCTCAAAAACGAAAACATGAAGACCCATCGACGGCCCGTTGAGAATATGGATCGCCAAGTCGACCGCATCCCGCTCTTTTTGGTCGGTCTCGGGAGCGGCTCCCGATTTGAGAGCATGAGCTTTTTCGAAAGCGTCGCGCATCGACGACATCGGCCGTCTCCACCCCTCATAAGAAATCGCGCCAATGGGTATCGGTTATCATCGTGGCAAAGTTTGCGACAATTCAGTTGAAGATGTCCAGAGATGAGATTGAAAAATTGAGATCATTGCCTCGTATGGACAAAAGCAGGAATCTGGCTGTTTTTTGGTTGCCGCCCTTTGCTCTTGCGATCACGGAAAATTTGGCCGCCTGGTTCTTCGCTCTGCAGGCGATCAGCGCGCGAACACGAAGGTATCGCGGACCTGTCCCATTTCCGCGGATCTCTCGAATAGTCCGATCCTTTCCGAAAGCCGGGAGATTTCCGAACCCGGGAACAACTCCTGCATGGTCGTCCTCAAGGCCTTCAGTTTGATGGCCGGCGAGGCCCATCTGTTCTTTTTCTCGTCGCTTTCGACGGCGTTGACATTGAAGGCATTCATTTCGGCGATTCTTTTGTTCGCCACGCCGAAACGCCTCAGGCGTTTCCGGACGTCAGCCATGACCTCCTCTGATTGTTCTCCGGGTTTCGTCCATCCGAACTTCATCAGCAGGTTCTCGCTCCACGGGCCCGCGGTCAGATCGGCGTATGCCTCTTTCGCGATCTTAAGAGCCGCAACCTGCTTGGGCGTCAGCATGGATTCGTCGACGAACGTCCTGAGCGTGAAATAGATCCGGCAAGGGTCTTGTCCCCTATCGGGCGTATTTATGCCCTGGCGGCTTTTCTTGAATTCGAAACCCTGGTCAGGTGCCGAATAGAACGAAAAGTCGCCGATCCCCACACCTCCCTCGACCGGCATGATTACCGGCTGCTCCGCCTTAAGATGCCCGGAAACAAGAGATCGCAGGGCGGCGACGCCGAATGCCACGGTCTGGTCGACCATTTGAGCGATCTGCTGTTCGCTGATGTCGCCCGCTCCCTTCCTTGCGACATAGCGATCGAAGAAATGCTGCGAGACAAGAACCGGCGGCGTCCAATGCTTCCAACAGAGCGATTTTTGCTCGACGTCGATCTGCCGGCACATCATCGCCAGATGCACGAACTCGAAAGGCGTCTGGCTGTTGCCGTTTCTCTCGACCAGTCTCGTCTCTGGGGCGACGAACCGGATATGATATTGCCCGCCCTCCCTTGGCATCATTCGACGCATGGAAACGCCGGCGACGTTCGGCTGATCCTTGACCGTGTTGAACAGCCTGGAAGCCACCTTGTTGTATCTTTTTGGAGCGATTTTTTTGGTCGTTACGAACTGGTGCCTGGCAAATTCGAGAATGCTCTCGTTCCCGACGTTTTCTTGTTGCTGAATGAGATCAGCACTCCGATCGATGGACCGGAATTTCTGCTTCACGATTCCTTTTGCCAGGCTGCTGTCGACACGCATATGAGCGCCCTCGATATGTCTTCCGGCAATCTCCGCCTATTGAAAAATTTGGAAGTCCGGAACCCCTCGGTCAATGAACGCCATCTTTGGACAGGGCGGTGCTTCGAGCGACCCTGAAACCACCAATCCAAATCCTGCTGTTTGGCGCCCGCGGAAGCCTGGAAACCGCCACTCGGGCTCCGGCGCCCAGCATGGGCCATAGAACGAATCTCTACAGCTCATGCTTCTTCATTCTCATCGCACCGAAGGTTTTTGGATGCGAGTGTGTGGGCTATATCCGAAGAAGGATCCCATATTTCCCAATAGGGGACAACGACGGCCCGATTTCGCAACTCAAACTGCAGGACCAGGATGGACAGCAAGACCGCGGATTGGAGAAAAAACGGGAAGCATCTTCCCAATTTTCTCCGCGATTTCCACGACCAGAAGGATCTGTTCAGGGCGATTCACGAAACCGTCAATGTCGAAAGTCATCCTTACGCCAAAGACGTCGATTGGATCACCGGCCAGTGCTACGTCATCGACGTGTTTCTCTGGTTCATGGCCCGGCACGGCTACGTTCTGAAGAAGTCGCACGCCGGCGGCTTTGCTTTCGATGATATCGAGACCACCCTGGCTGCAGTCCGAAACAGTCAGCTTGAAGCTTCCACGGAGCTTCTCAGACAGGCATTGTCGGGAAAATCATCGAAAAACGAAGGAGCCGACCGCGCGTAAAGGAGGGACCCGCCGCGCCCCTCCTATCGCAATCGCTTACTCCACGCGACCCCGTCGGTCTCCGGCATTGATCCAGGTTACAAGTCCATCTCCAATAACGGCAGCGCCGGCCAAGCCCGGCCCTGTTCCACCGGCGTTGGCGCCCGAACCATTCTGCCCCAGTCCTCCACCGTGGTAGCCATGACGTGAACCGACCCAGCTACCACCGTAAATCATGTCTTCTGTCGATCGGCCGCCGACTCCACCGGCCAACAGCGTTCCCGGCTGTCCGGGCTCTGCCCAACCATTGGCTTCTCCCTGCCGCGGGCCGCCGGCTCCCGGAACCGCCCCGGCTCCACCACCGCCGCCACCGGCGGCATTGTAAACGACGCGGCCATATCCGCCGCCGCCACCACCGCCGCCGCCGCCGATAATTCCCTGGTTGTCGACGATTGTCGAAACACGGACATGAAGCGCGGGGCCGCCATTCCAGGCTTTCGTTCCTCCATAATTTTCGGAATTGGTTCCAATGCCGCCCCGTCCGCCAGCGCCGACGATATAGCCATTGTTGATGATCGTTACATGGGATCCATCAGGAAGCGAGCCCGTGTCAAAAGCGGGACCGGACGTGCTCGACGCACCAACGACCACAGATTCGGCAATCGTTATTTCGACATCGACCGCGGAAGACCCGTCGTATCCGTAGTTCGTCACAAGATCGTCAAGAAGATTGTAGTCGAAAACATCGGACGCGATGACGATCCCGGTCGTATCGATGGTCGTTACCGCCCAGGCCGTCGTGTAGGTGCCCAGAGTGACACTGGCCGAGAGCGCCGCACCGGCTTCGGCCGCGGCGATCGCCTTGACGACGAGCTCGTCGCCGCTGGTCGCGCCGCAGAACGTGCCGCACTCGGTGCCGTTGACGATCAGCGAGAAGCCGTCGCCTTCGACCGACACTGTCTTGATGCCGGTAAAGCCGGTCAGGCTGACGACGTTCGAGAAAACCTCAGTCGAGGGATCGATCCCGCTCTGCTCGACGAAGACGAAG
>NPIG01000435.1_pt1 | contig 34665 bp, 30 predicted proteins | sample 8637441 | NCBI WGS metagenome assembly NPIG01 (sample SAMN07420675, study PRJNA396082) | bioreactor metagenome | isolation source: sample BR6 brine-fed electro-methanogenic bioreactor BR | place: Japan: Kochi | collected 2016-06-14
CGCGCTGGTGAAATTTATGGTGCCGAGGTTCACCGTGATGTACTGGGGATAGAAAAGGAAGACCAGCAGATAGAGCGCGAATGCCAGGCGCGGCCTGGCAAACAGGATACCGGCCCCGGCCAGAATGACCACTGCCCCTGTCAACAACGCCATACGGTGGTTTCCTCAACAAGTTGCCGGCCGCGAAGCCGCCAAAGACGTAGGATAACAAGGCAGGGGTCAGGTGTCGAATCCGGGCAAAACGGGTCAAGCCGGGGGCACACGGCCAGCTCGCCCCAAGTCAATCCATGCAGAAGGGTATTGCACCGCGAAGCGCGTAACGCGCACGGGTCATGCACGCGTTACGGCATGCTCAAAGAACTCGCGGACGTGCCGTTCGAGGCCGGGGTGCCCGAGCGTCTANNATCTTGTCGTACACGGGGGCTTCATCCAGTCCGGCCCGGTCCAGTTTCAGGGTCATAGTATGCTCCACGGGCGAATCGGATGACATGGCCTCCGCGGGGACGAGCACCTCGCGCCCGCGGCCTTGCGTGTCGAGAGCGACCACGAGCATGCTGATACGCCAGAACTCCTCATCCAGAATGAAATCCGTCAGTTCACCGGCCGCGCCGTCAATGGCGGAAACCCGGTGCCCGGTCATGTAATTGACGCTGCGAATACCTGTGTCGACCTCCGGCGCGGCGTTTGGGTCGGGTTCCGGCTCGCCGCTGGCCGGTGTCCAGTGCGGCGCCCACATCCAGAAATTGGTCTCCCGCTCCTCGAGCGTCCTGTACAGCGGCAGCACATTCCGCGCATTCGGGGCATGCCTGATGTCCGATTTGCTCGTGTGGACTACTAAAGTCTGCTCGACCCAGTCAATGTTCTCGACCAAGTCGGTGTCCAAGAGCACCTGGTGTATCGGGAGATAGGACAGGGTGTCCGCGACGAGCGGGCCGGCCTTCCAGGTCTTGCGATTGAAGAGACAATCGCGCACCTTTCCGATGTGCCCGTCGGAGGCGCGAAGGCGAAATCGCATCAAAGAACTCATGTTGCGCAGCATTTTCCTGTGCTCCTTTCTTGTAAAGGCACGCAGCCTGTTCCTTCACAAGAAGCAACACGAAGATGGGAACGGCGATTCCGGACGCCAGTGGGAACAGCAGACCTGAGGCCTGTTGTTGTTGCCACAGTCTACAGGCTGTTATGGCGGTGTGTAAGTCTACTTCCTGACCGGAGCGGCTTCGCTGCGCAACGCGGCCAGGATTCTGTCACGGCACAGGGGACGCACTTCGTTAACGATGGCCTCACGCATGGCCTTACCGGCCTCCGTCTGCTGCGGGTAGGACATGAACTGCAAATCCAGGCCGAGCCTCTCCGCGATGCGGCGGGCCATCAACGGCCAGATGACGCCGATATCGCCGATGACCGGCACGCTGCCCTCGTGCCGCGCGAACCCGGACATCTCCATGCGGAAGGGCACCTTGAACATTTTCGTCTTCGGCAGTCCCTCCGCAATGGCCTTCTGCACGGCGCTGTCCCCCTGCTCCGCCTGATAGACCTGTTCGAGCGCGGGATCGAGGTCGATGCGGATGAGGCTCTTGCCCTCCAGCGAGTAGCTGTACCCGCCATCCCACGCGCCCCAGAGGCCGTGGCCGGTGTACAGTTCGAAGGGGCCGTCGTGGATTTCCTGGGTAAGCGCCACGGCGGACTCGACGATAACGTCCGCTGAATCAAGCATGCGCGCCAGGCGCGAGGCGCGCTCGCTGATGGACACGCTGTCGCCAATCGCCAGACCGGTGGCACCGCCGCCGACCAACTGCGGGATGGTCACCAGCACGGGCAGGCCCAGTTTCGCGCCCATGCCGATCATGGTGCGTTCATCCGCGCCCAGGCCGGCGACCTCCTCGAAAGCGCGGCCGTTCGCGCGCGCCCAGGCGCATATCTCGAGGGACAGCCGCTCCATCCACAGCCCCATGGGGTAGCCGAGGTTGCCGGCCGCCTTGATAATCGTTTTGCCCTCCGCACACTTCAACCGCGACACGAGGTCCGCGTCCACCTCCATATTCGCGTTGACCTCGCCGGCAACCTCCGGGGGCATGAGGGTGAGCTCGAAATCGCCGCCCCGCGGCAGCAGGGCGGGGTCCAGGCCGAGCGCGGCGCCGTTGCAGCGCTTGACCTTGTCGAGCGTGCCTCCCATCTCATGGGCGACGACGGCCGAACTCGTGGAGACGCCGTCGACAACGCCCGCGCGCATCAACTCCGCGACAAGCGTGGTCACGCCCTCGTGGACATTCGGGCCGCTGCCCGTCACCACCACGACCTTCCCGCCCTTCCCCTTGGCTTGAACGATGCGGTTCACGGCTTCTTCGAGCCGCGCTTTGGTGGTATCGTCCAACTGTTCGTGCAGGCTGTTCAGCAATTCGGTGTCCATAATGGCCCTCTCCGTCTTTCGTTCAGTCCAGCCCCCGTTCGCGGAGCATCTGCTCGCCGCGCAGCAGGTCTTCGGGCGTGTCCACGCTGAACCCGCTGAAACCCTGGTCGGTGCAGGAGGTTTCGATGACGCGAATACGGATGCCGTGTTCGAGCCAGCGCAATTGCTCGAGCGATTCGACCCGCTCGAGCACGGTCGGCGGCAGCGCGGCCAGCCGCTGCAGTGTGTCTTTACGATACACGTAGAGCCCCACATGTTCATAGACGCGGTGCGGCACCTCCTTGTGCGGGTGTGGAATGAGCGACCGGGAGAAGTACAGGGCGTCCCCCGCGAGGTTGACGACGACCTTGACCACGCCAATGTCGTGCAGGTCCTCCGCGCGCTCGATGGGATACATAAGCGTGGACAACTCCAGGGCGGGGTCGTCCAGCAGCGGGCGCACGCCTTCCTCGATCATGACGGGGTCGAAGAAGGGCTGGTCGCCCTGCACATTGACAACAATGCCGCAGTCAACCGCGGCGGCCGCTTCGGCCAGCCGGTCCGTGCCGGATTCATGGTCGGCGCGCGTCATGACGGCCCTGCCGCCGAAGCCCTCGACCGCGTCGACAATGCGCTGGTCGTCCGTCGCCACATACACGCAATCCAAAACCCCGGACGCCATGCAGCGCTCGTACACACGCTGAATCATGGGCTTGCCGAGTATGGGCTTCAACGGCTTTCCCGGCAGCCGGGTGGAGCCGTACCGGGCCGGAATGATTCCCGCGACAAACTGGTTGTTCATGGTCTCCCTCCTCTTGCGGACAAGCCCTCATAAACAAGTAGCAAGCCCGCTGCAATGAAGTCTCCTTTCGAAGGCCAATGCTACTAACCAATGACGACGATGCCCAAGTGTCCGTCCACGGATACGCGGTCGCCTGTATGAATGATAGCGGTGGCGTCGGGCACGCCGGTCACGCACGGAATGCCGTATTCACGTGCAATGATGGCTCCGTGAATCAGCATGCCTCCACGGCGTTCGACAATCGCGGCCGCCAGCGGTACGACGAACGTCATGTTCGGGTCAATCGCATCGCAGGNNCCAGGACTTCTCCAGCTCTGAAGGAAAACAGCTCCCCGGGCTCCTTCACGACATGCGCGGCGCCGACACCGACACCAGGACCCGCGGGCTGTCCGACAATCTGCCTGATGTTCAACGCGAATCCCGGCGTCCTCGTGTCAGGCTGCGCTGACGCCTGGCTTGACGATGCCCGCGGCGCGTAGTCCGGATTGCGCAGCGCCCTCGGCACCTCTTCCGGCGGCAGGGCCGTTTGCGTATCGATTGAGCCACGGACAGTCAATCGCCGCCTGCCTTCCTCGACTGCGGCATGGACTTGTCCTTTGAGCCTGCCGAGAAAGAGATTGTCATTGTCCCGCAGCCGGTAGCTCGCCCGGCCCATATCCAGGAGGTCCTTGGCAAGGGGCTTCCTGTCCGCCGGGAAGTGGGCCATGAAACGCTCTTCCTTCCCGACCCTATCCGAAGGCACCGCTCGGTCGCCGCGCGGCGGTTGTTTAGCCATTTCCAGTAACAAGTGGAACAAGGATTTTCGCTCGTGTGCGAGGCGAGCCTCACCCCAGGAAGTGTCTCCGAACTCCAGGAGGAGCTCATCCAGGAGTCCAACAAAAGCGGTATCCCTGGCGCGGGCTTCATCACATTCAAGCGTTTCAGCCAGAAACGAATCCCTCCGAAGCATGTCTGCAAGCTTCCCCATCATGCGGTTTCGTCGTGTGCTCAGCAAATCGGCGCCCATCAACAAGTCCATGAACTCATACGGGTCAGCGGGATGAACGGCATCATTATAGAATTGCGCGAAGAGGCGCATCCCGTGGGCAAATGGAATGAAATCCTGCCTATATGTATTCTCCCAGCAAGCGTAGCGACCCAGCCTCCGTTCAATCTCGTCCGCAAGGGCATCGTCGGAGAATGAACAGAGGTTTATCTGGGCCCAGTGCCCTGCCTCATCCGCCATCGCAGGAAGATGCAGTCCCTCTATACGGGTGCGTAGCGCCTTCAAGTTGTCGAGATTTCGACAGAGATTCAGGTACCAGATGCGTGAGTCTTCGGGGTCTGTTGCGCAGGGTCGCGTAACGGGGCGCGCCTGAAGAACAAACAAGTCATCCGCCTTGAAGGTCCATTCGACATCCTGTGGTGTATCAAAAAGGGCCTCGAGGGCGAGGGCCTGATCAAATACGCGGATGACCCCGGAGACTTCCAGCGGCGGCCGCGCTGAATCGTCCTGGGAAAGGGGGCGTGTCTCAACCCCTTCGGATGATGGAAACACGGCGCGGTCTCGCTTGGGATTGTGATGACTGATGATGCTGTGCGATGCTCTGTTGATGATCCAGCGATCCGGCTCGATGCTTCCGCCGACCAGGCCCTCGTTCAGCCCATGCACCGCCTCCACAATACCTTGGGACGAATCGATGGGGTTCTGTGTGAAGGTGACGCCAGAGCGTTCTCCGGCAATCATTCTCTGAACCAGGACGGCCATCGCGCTGTGATGGACGTCCAGACCGATCTCCTGACGGTAAAGGAGGGCCCGGTCCGACCAGAGCGATGCCCATACCAAGCGGACATGCTCCATAATCGAGTCGGCCCCCACAAGGTTGACATATGATTCATGCAGCCCGGCAAACGAAGTCGTCGCCGCATCTTCTCCCGGAGCCGAGGAGCGCACGGCCGCGGGGCCCCCATTCAACGTGACCATTATGTCTTGAAGCAAGGCTTCGTGCAGGTCCCGCGGCAAAGGCGTTACCAGGAAGAGATTCCTGATGCGGAGGGATACATCCCAGATCTCCTCCCAGCGCATGTCTTCGAACGTCTTGCGAAACAACGTCGTCATGACCCGGTCAAGCAGCCCCGTAGAAGTCACGTAGTGTTGATACGCGTGAACCGGTATGCACAGACCGTCTGGAACGCGCAGTCCCGCCCGAATCATTCGGGCCAGTGTATGAGCCTTGCCCCCAAGAACGCTTGGGCTCTGGTCGGCAATTTCCGAGATGCGAAAAGCGTATCTCATGGGTCAATCCACATTTCGATCACATTCTGGAACCGCTCGACTAGATTGTACTTCTCGATGTTAACCCGGACCAAGGCGCACGTGGGTGATTGCACAAATTCCCGCAGACAGGGATGTCGTTTCAGGTAGCGCTTCATCCAATGAGCGTGCTCGTCGCCACTCATTTCCGACGCTCTTCCAAAAACGCTGACCGCGGTCGCCTGTTGGAAGTCGGTCTCTCGGTTGGTGCGGTTGTCGATAACCAGCGCCACCCGAGCATCCTTGGAAAGATTGGCGAACTTGCGCGTGGCCCGGCTCGTAGCAAAAACCAAGTCTCTCAGGTCATCGGAGACCACGAAAGCCACAAGGCTGCCATGAGGTTGTCCGTCGTTGTGCGTTGCCAGCACGGCGACTCCCTGGGTTGCTAACAGTTCGTGTATAGCCTTCTTGACTACGGCTTCGTTCTTCATTTCATTCTCCAACCAGTTCAAGACTTGACGGCGTTCGTCCAAGCATGTTACCAGAAGGCCGCCTTGGTTCGGCGCACGAGTTCTCACCGGGAGTCGCAGATCAACCACGGGAAGCATGCGCAAAGGGCCACTGAGATAGGAGCCTCAAGACGGCTTTCTCCTTGGCCTTTGCCTCAACATCCAGGGTGAAGCGGCCGATGTTGCGCCAAGCGTCTGGGATGTCCGCGGGGTCAATATAGTCGGCATGAGGCTTGGGGTCGCGGCCATCCCAGCCGTGTTTCGGTGAAGAGATGTGGAAATGGGGTTCCTGTCCCCTGGGAGCCCAAGTTTCCATGGCACGAACCGTTGCTTCCTCAATGGATAGATGATCCGGGTTGCAGCGATGATGATGCGCGTCATAGACAAGGGGAATATCCAGCTCATTGCACAACGGGAGGATGTCGGCCGGAGTAAACAGGGAATCGTCGTTCTCCAACGTCAGCCGTTTTCGAGCCTGTCGCGAGAGCCGGTTGAAGTTCCGGGCGAAACGCTTAAGGCTTTCCGCCTTGTTTCCGTAGACGCCGCCCGCATGAATGTTGATGACTTCGGCCCCAACCGCCCGCGCGAGGATTGCCTGGTATTCAATCTCGGCGATGGATTTCTCGACCACATCGTCTCGTACGGAATTGAGCACCACGAACTGATCCGGATGGAAACTCAGCCTGATATCGTGCGATTTGCGGAATGCCTTGATGCGCTTGAGCGTGGAGACAATACCTTCTGCGTCAGGCAGCATGTCTACCGTATACCCCGCGTCCGGGTGGGTATACCTTGGAAACAGTGGCGAAAGTATGCGGAATGCCTTGATGCCCAAGCGGTCCACGGTCTGCAGGGCATCGAGGAGACTTTCCACATTTTGCAGGCAGACCTTCGACACACGGTCCAAGCGCAATTCCCGCGGAAGCGCGGAAAGTGTCTTGGCCGTCACCGTGCGAAATCGGACCGGCTCCTCTATGAAGATGCAACACAGACCGAATCGAATCATCGGTTCTCATCCGCCGGGCGGGCGCCACACTTGGCGAACCCGAAGGCATAGATTATGGCATTTGATTGGCATCGCGACTTGACCGAGCGGGGAGCTGCCCTGTCTCGCAGGGCTTTTCGCTCGACCCCGAGGACGCCCCATTTTCTGGCAACCATGAAGATTACGGCGCCCATGCTGCACGTCAAGTCCATTGGCAGAACCCCGTGACGGCAATCCTGACAGCCGAAAGGGCTCATTACGGGCTTGGGGAAAGGTTCTTGTTCCGTTCCGACACACAAGTCTTGAAACCGCATCTTACGGAGAGCCTGCTTTCGTTCCGCAACGACCGGTGCACGCGGCGTCAGCTGCTTGTGAACGGCAAGGTTCATGAATCACCTCATCGACCGGCCTGCGCTCCCGTATCCATGCTATCATAGCGGGAGTCAACAAGGACAATTGAGATGACCCATGAACGAGCATCAACTACCCTCAGACCTCCACTGGCATGCGAACAGGCACCGATCAGGCGGGGAAGTTGAAACAAAACGGACACTGGAACTGGCTGGACTTGACCGGTCGCGTCTCCTGAAGATCGCGGAAATCGGCTGCGGGACGGGAACTGCGTCCATCCTTTTCGCCCAGGGTGGATACATCCCAACGTGCAACCATGGCATGCCGGCCGAGGTCACGCTCGAGAACTACAAATATGCCAATATAGCGTGAACTCCTGCCTGCCTACGCCAGGCGGGGGGGCCACTGGGGACCGGGACAGCGGAAACGCTCATGCAATGGGGAGAATCGCGGGATGCGTGAGTTATCCTTCATCGACGCAACGGTTCTGGTGCTGTACATCTTGGGAATCGTGCTGCTGGGCGCATATCTTTCCAGGCGCAGCAAGACGGTGGACCAGTTCACCTTCGCGGGGGGCCGCATCGCCGGGTGGGTCGTGGGGCTCTCCCTGTTCGGCACGTTTCTGTCCAGCCTGACCTTCCTCGGCGTCACGGGCAAGGCCTACGGCGGCAACTGGAACGCCTTTGTGTTCAGTCTGACGGTGCCCATCGGGGCGCTCGCCGCCGTAAAGTATTTCATCCCCTTCTACCGTGACGGCAGGGAGGTTTCGGCCTACACGCATCTCGAAGCGCGGTTCGGCGCGTGGGCGCGCACATACACCATGCTGTGCTACCTGCTCAACCAGGTGGCGCGTATCGGCGCGATTCTCTTCGGCGTGGCACTTGTGCTGAAGACCCTGCTCGGGTGGGACATGCCGACCACGATTCTGGTGACGGGCGCGCTGGTCACATTTTACACGTTGCTGGGCGGTATCGAGGCGGTCGTGTGGACCGATGTCATCCAGAGCGTTGTGCTGATCAGCGGCGCGGTGGTCTCCCTGGGCATACTGGTCTTCGGCATGCCCGAAGGGCCGGGCCAGATACTCGCTATTGCCGGGGAACACGAGAAGATGAGCCTGGGCAGTTTCGACTTCTCGCTGGCGGAGTCCACCGTGTGGGTGGTGCTGTTCTACGGCATCTTCATCAACCTGACGAATTTCGGAATCGACCAGGACCAGGTGCAGCGGTATCACGTGGCCAGGTCCGAAGGCGCGGCGGGCCGCGCGGTGTGGACCATGGCGTTGCTGTACATGCCGGTGTCGCTGATGTTCTTCGTGATTGGCGCGAGCCTTTTCGCCTACTACGAGGTGCACCCCGAACTGTTAACAGAGGTCCGGCAGCAGGCGGCAGCCGACCAACTGGGCCTCGACCTGGCCGGCGCGCTGACCCAGGTCCAGGCGGAGGAAGTTCGGACGGCCGCGGCCGAACTCGCGCCCGCGGATTACGGCGACAAGGTCTTTCCCCATTTCATCGTGAACCGTCTGCCCACGGGGATGGTCGGCCTGCTCATCGCGGCGCTGCTGGCGGCGGCGATGAGCAGCATCGACACCAGCCTGAACTGCTCGGCCACCATCATACTCAAGGACTTCTACGGCCGGTATGTTGAGCGGAACGCGCCGGAACGGCGGGCCATGCGCGTGCTGCGCGGCGCCACGGTCCTGTGGGGCGTGCTCGGCACGTCCACCGCGCTCATGCTGATTGGGGTGCGCAGCCTGCTCGACGCGTGGTGGTTGATTTCGGGCGTCTTCTCGGGCGGCATGCTCGGTCTCTTCCTGCTGGGGTTCATCTCGAAACGCGCGGACAACGTGTGCGCGGTGACAGGCGCGGTGCTCGGGCTGCTCGTGATTGCGTGGATGACCTTCTCGCAGGCGGACTGGTGGCCGGCGCAACTGGAATTCCTGAAGAATCCGCTCCACGCGAACATGACGATCGTAGCCGGCACGCTGACCATCTTCATCTCGGGGGTGCTGGTGTCCCGACTGCGCACAGCACGGAAGGGCAGCGCGTGAACCTGCATGTGGCCAATCGTGAACGCTATGCGTCGCACCGGGCGTCGGGGCCGAAACCCTTTCGCGACCTGCTTCTTCCCGCGCTGTTCTTTGGCAGCGCGGGCGCCATCGCGTGGGCCATACGCGGCACCGACGGCTGGGGCGGTATCGACGGCACCATCGTGCCGGGCATGTTGTGGGGCCTCCTCTGGTATTACGTGTGCTGGCGCAAGGGTATTGCGTGCCACGGGGCGCCGCTCTGGCTCGGACTCGGCATCGCACTGGGCGGGGAACTCGGCTACGGGCAATACGTGTCGTGGATACAGGGCGTGTTCCGGGTCGAGGGCGAAACGATGCCGGTCGCGCCGTGGCAGGGCTGGCTGTGGTTCTTCCTTTGCGGAATCGGCTGGGGCGCGCCGGGCGGCGCCATGCTCGGATGGGCGCTGAGCGGCAGGTCGTCGTGGAAGGTGTGGGCGGCCCGGCTGACGGTTCCTTTCGCCGCCGCGGCGCTCGGCTGGCTGCTGGTGCAGTGGTTTCCGGCGCTGTTCTTCCCGAACCACGGCCTTGGCATCTACACGGGCGACCTCGGCAGCGACCTCGAACGCACGGTCCATACCAACACCCAGAATTTCACCGTGGTGGCGTGGTGGGCCGGCCTAATGCTGGTGGCGGCGCTGCAGCGCGACAAGACGACGCTGGTCACGGGCGCGCTCATCGGCGGTGGATTCGGATTCGGGTTCGCGATTGCGGCGGCGTGGTGTCTCGGTTACGCCTGTGCGCCGCAATACATCGACTGGTGGAAGATGTGGGAACTGCACGCGGGCTTCAATCTGGGCGCGCTGTACGCCGTGGCCCTGTACTGGTGCGTGCGGCAGGCGGACAGAACGCACGCGCCTGACGGAGCGCCGCTGGACGAGGCCGCCCCCACTCCGGCAGTGCCGCCCAAGACATGGTGCGCGCGGGTGGCCCTCGAAACGCTGGCCGTGTTCCTGTTTGTCATGACCATCTACCTTGAGCGGCAGCCCTGGACGAGCCTGGGCATGGCGCTGCTCTACACCGTGTTCATGGCGTGGCTGCTCGTGGCGGCCGCACGCGGACTCGCGCCGGAACTGCGCCAGGCGCTGCGCGGGCGCCTTTCGTTGTTGTTCTGCGTGTTCCTGTTCCTGTTCGTCACGTTGAGCGGGGCGACCACGCGCATCGGGCTGTTCCTCGAACTGTACCCGCCGGGGTCCGCAGAGCAGTACAGTTGGCCGCTGCGGCGCGTGCTGCTGTTCACGCCCATGGGCGCTGCGGTTGTCGCGTGGACCGTGTATCAGATGGCGCGCGCGTTGTGGCCGCCCGTGCAGGCGCCGCCGGAGCACGAGCCCGCGCGGCTGGCCAACCGCGCAACCAGCCTCATGACCGGCCTGGCCGTCATAGGCGCGGTGTCCATCTGGCCGGCGAAGGTCGGCGTGCTTTACGCGCTCTTCCTCGCCGTAGCCATTTGGGCGTTCAATCGTTTCAACGCGGCCTGAGCGCGCCGACGGGTGCAGGGGGCGGAAACACGCTTGTTTTGCCGCTCTCGCGTCAGAACCAGTAAAACTTCTCGTTCCGGAAGGCGGCTTCCGCGACGGCATGGGCCAGCGCAAGCGCATGCGCGTGCCAGAGATGGTGCTTGTGCTTCGGGTCAGACCAGGTTGAGGCCAGTTCACGAATGCGGGGATGGAGGTCGCGGCAATGCTCCGCCGCAATCTCGCCGCCGCCGTATTCGTCGAAGGCGGCGAGCAGCGGAACCAGCGGGTCACTGATTTCGGTCCAGGGCCTCGAGCCACCGTAGCCGGCCATGCCGCGAAGGGGCACACCGGCTTCCCCGGCGAGCTTCTCGCGCAGCGTGCGAAAGCCGCCATAGCTCATGCTCAGGCCGCCATGACTGAAATCACATCCCATGGCCAGTCAGTCCGCGCCATGTCCATCCGGTCGCATTCAACCCGTCCGCAGATCATCCCCTCGCGCTGTCACGCGATGTAGTTTCAACCCTCTTCGAGCACCTCCATGCCCATGAGGTTGGCGAGGTGCCGGGCGCTTTGCATGTGGTCACCGTAGAAGACCACGCGGTGGAGCAGGGTCATGGCGTCTTCGGTTTCGAGCGCGCTGCTCCAGTTGGCGGCCATTTTGGCGGCGTCGCGGACTTCGGTCACAATCTGCGTGCGGCAACCATGCACAGCGCGCTCGGGCACCTCGATGATCTTGCCGGTGGAGGCGAGAAGCGTGCTCAGGTTGACCAGCTTGGTGCGGGTGATGGCCTCGCCGACGCGGTATTGCACTTCGGGCACGCAGCCGCTCCCGCCGACTTCGGAATGGCCGCGCAGCAGGTAGGGCGCATCGGCGCTGTTGGGGCCCTCCATCTTGAGCGGGGCGGTGCAGTGGGCGGTCCACAAGGCGTTGCGCGCGGTGTCGAAGGTGGCGTTGCCCTGGAAGCCCGCGCGGTCGATGGCGTGCTGGAACAGAAGCATGGTCAGAAGCGAGTCCATGTCGCCTTCGCAGGCGGCGGGGATACCGCGGTCACGCAGGCGGGTGAAGCCCAGGCAGGGGAAGCCGCGGGACAGCCAGCCCATGCAGGTGCCGATGGCGAGGGCGTCGGCCTGTTCCTGTTCGATGAGGGTGTCGAGCGCGACGCTGACCCGGGCCGCCTTCTCGATATCTTCCTTGGTCGGCTCGATGATTTCCCTGGCGCCTTTCGTCCAGGCATCGATTTCGTCCTGCACGGCGGCCTGGTCGGCGGCGGTGATCAACTCGTCGAAGACCTTTTCCTCCACGGCCACCACGTCGGCGCCCAGACGCGCCTTCACTTCTTCGGGCGAACGGGCGGCTTCGGTGCCGCGCGCGGGCGGGAACAGCAGGATGCGGCTTTGCTTCATCATGGGCACCACGCGCAACAGGGAAAGCGCGCGCTCGAGTTCAGCGAGGTCGCTGCTGGCCAGCAGCGTGACGCGGTGCCCGGCGCGCAGCCAGCGCGGCACGTACATCCAGTCGTGGCCGCTTGCGGGCAGCGAAAACACCGCCATGGGCCGGCCCGCTTTGAGCACCGGGTCGATGACGCGGGTCATGGCGAAATTCTGCACGTTGATCGCGAGCACGGGCGCGTCCGGCCCGGCCTGCTCGATGAGCGCGGTGGTTTCCTCGGCGCTTCGCGACTCACCGATGAGCAGCTCAATGTTGCCGAGGTCCTTTTCCGCCTGCGCGAGGCGCGCCCGCATGGCCTCGACCTGCCCGTTGTCCGCGCCCCAGTCCCGGTCGCCCGGACGGGGTTCGCCCGTGAAGATGACGCAGATGCGCGCCTTGCCGCGCGGCCGGGTGCGCGGTGCTTCGGCCGCATAGGCGTGCGACCACATGGCGCCGGCCAGCAACAGTCCGCCCGCGGCGCTCGTGCCCATGAATTCCCTGCGCGTGCATTGCTCACACATAACCCGCTCCTTTGCCAAGACTTGGCCGTCACATACCACACACCGGTTCCGGAGGCCCATCGCGCTCCCCCCGGGGAACGCTCTCCCATGCCTCAGTATAACCCACAAAATTACGAATTACACGTGGCGCATGGTACAATTGCGCACGTTCAGACGGACGTGAAATGCGGTGGTCATTGGTGTGCGCGGGGTGGCGAGGCGCGAGGCGCCCAGGATGGGCCGCAAGGCTGCGGCACGCAAGAAGAACCGCGGCGCCTCGGCCCACATAAGTTGTTCGATGTAAGACGGTCAGGGCATTATGGACTTCAGGCTTTCAGGCACAGGCATGCGATACCGGGGGGCACAGGGCAAGCGGCGTTGCCGTCTTCTCCCGCTGCCCGCGGTGCTCACGTGTGTTGTCGTTTTTCTCCTGGCAACCAGTGCGGCCCCCGCCGCCGTCTCGCCGGAAGCGGAAGCCTTTGTCCAGAGCATGGCGCGCTACTTCGCCGGCCTCGACAGCTTCTCCTTCAGTGCACAGGTGAAGGGCGTGCATCGCCATGAGGAAGAGGACGCGGCCGCCATCAGCGACTACACGTTCTCTTGGCAGAACCCGAACCGGTTGCGCATGGAGATGGAACTGCCCGGCGAACATCTGCATATGGTCACGGACGGCGAACGACTGCTGATGTGCGTTGAGTCCCTGAAGGTGTGCACGCTTCAGGAGCAACCGGATGACCTCGGGATGCTGGTGGGCTGGCTCACGCAGGAGCCGAGCTTTCGCAGGCTCTTCTCCAGGGACCTGGCGGCGGGTTGGATGCAGAATCTGACAGGCGCGGCACTGCAGGATGATCGCGTGAATGGTACCGCTTGTGTGCGGGTCGACCTTACCTTTGCACGCAGCGAGGTTATGCTGTGGGTACGAAGCCGCGAAGCCCCCCTGCCGATGCGCCTGTTCGCGGACACTTCCAAGGGCGCAAATCATCCGAAAGGCACCGTAACTACAGAGATCCAATGGTCAGGGTGGAAATGCAATGAGAAGGCGGGGGAGGGTACTTTCGCCGTTGCAATGCCCGAGGGTTTCCGCAAAGTCAGCGCATTCCGGGAACTTTCCAACCGAGATGCGCCTTCCGACCCGAACAGTCACGCACTGGTCGGCACGCAGGCGCCCCCGTTTGCCATGGGCTTGCTGGACGGCGGCTCACTGGACATGGCGGAACACCGGGGCAAGAACGTGGTCGTGCTGGACTATTGGGCCACCTGGTGCCGCCCGTGCCGCTCGGCATTGCGCACCACGGAGGAGCTTGCAGAGAAATACGCGGGCCGCAATGTGGTGTTCGCCGCGGTGAATCTGATGGAAACGCCCGGACAGATTCGGGCGTACAGCGACAAGCACGAACTGAAATTGCCGGTGGCTCTGGACCCGGAAGGGACTCATGCGGAGCTCTACGGTATCGAGGCCGTGCCGACGACCATCATCATCGGGCTCGAGGGCACCGTGCAGACCTTTCAAGAGGGTCACGACCGTTGGACGATGAAGACGCTTTCCGACACGCTCGACCGTATCCTTGAAGGGAATGAACCCGTAGAGGAGCAACTCGCGTTCTCGGCGGCCGACCGGCTGCGCCACCGTCTCGCGCTTGACCCCGAGGCCTACTGCGCCGTGTTTGTCCGGTATTAGGCGACCCGGACCTACTCGGCCACGAGGAACAGGCGGCCGTCTCCCGGGGCAATGGAAAGCTGGAGGCCCGGGGCGGCTTCATCGGCATCGATGATGGCCACGGATTTCCCTGACTCCTTGCTCACCTCGGTCACGCTCTGTCCCGGGTCGAACGCGAGCGAAAAGGCAGCGGGTTCGCCGCTGTCGGCGTAGTTGGTAAGCATGAGCGCCTTGCCACCGCGTTTTTGCGCGAACACGCCGACCAGCAGGTCCAGGTGCACGCCCTCAGACGCAATAGAGGCGATGGGTGTGGCCTCGGCGGCCGACACGACTTCTTCCTGCGAACGAACGCGAAAGACCGATTCGCTGGCAAGATCCAGCAGGACCGGCCCCAATTGCCGGAGTTCCCCATTGATGCGCCGGGCCTGTGCATACCGCTCCGTCTGGCTGCCGTCCCGCGCGATGAGCCCTTCGCCGCGCGCCTTGGCTTCGCCCGGCGTGTAATAGGCGTAATAGAGGATGCCCTTGGCGCCGTAGGCGATGCTGGTGAAAATCTGCCACCGGAGTTGCGCTTCAGTGGGTACGGCTTCCGTCTCGTAGGCCATGGCCTTGAAGAAGTTCCAGAACGGGATGCCCGCGCCGAGCGCGGCCTCACGTATGACCGCGAGGTTTTCGGAATAGGCGTCGCGGGTGTCGGTTTCGGGCGCGAAGGAGGGGAAATGGTCGAAGCACAGCACTTCCGGCCTGGCCACCGTGACGAAACGCGCGACGTATTCCTCATAGGAAGGCGCGCCGAGCGCCTCGGGCGGCGCCGTGCCGGGAAAGAGGTTGACAAAAGGCAGCTTGTCGGGCCGCTCCTTGCGCACTTCATTCATGCGGCCGGTCACGGCGGCAAAATCACCAGCAGCAGGGTGGTCACGCACGAGGAACCCGAACGTGGTCTTGCAGTTGCACAAGGCGCTGACCGGCAATCCATAGGTGCTGAAGATGACCTTCAGGTTCACCCGTTCGGCGGCGTCGCGCTGCTCCCTGGCCTTGTCGGGCGAGTCGGCGCCCATACCCCCGAGCACCACATTGAAGTTGGCATCGGCAATTTCGCGATACCGCGCATCCAACTGGTCGTCGACAGGCGGGTCTCCCCAGAACCCGATGACGAACCGGTCCTGCTCGAAAGGTCCCTTTGCGGCCGCGGCGGTTCCCGCGGCCATCAACACGCAGAGGGCCGCCGTGGTGCACAGGCTTTTCCCCGCCATCTTCAAAATCTCCCCGGTCCCTTCTTCTGCTCATACTGCTCGCGCTTCCACTCCAGACGCCTGGAGGCGCAGCTTCCGAGCTGGAACTTGTAGCTGTACTCGAATGTGAACGTATCTTCAGTCAAGGAGATGTCGGTCCCGCGTCCCAGTATGCTGAACAAATCTCCCTTGCCCGAATCTTCCAGCTCATTCTCAAAAGCATGCATGTAGGTGAAGTGGACTTCCGATTTCTCGGTCACCGCGTAGGAGAAGCCGGCCGCCACGTGGGTTTCGGTCACCGCGGGAAAGAGCGCGTTGGCGAAGACTTCATCTTCCCTGATAGGCGACTTGCCATAGGACACACCGCCGCGCACGGTCCATTTTGGATTGACGTACCAGGTGAGGCCGAGCTTGAATATGTGCTGGTCCTTCCAGCCGAAGCCCCCGTCAAGCGGCGACTTGCCCATCTGGTCAATGCCTGACCAGTTGATCCATTTGTAGTCCGCCACCAGCTCGAGGCTGTGGTTGATGTCCCACACGAATCCCACCTGGAATGTCTGCGGCTGGTCCATCGACTCGAAGAACAGGTCGTCATAATCGTTGAACTCTGTCATCCACTGGCGGCTGGTATAAGCGGCGCCGAAGCCCCACCGGTCCCAGCGCCGGTACACCCCGATAGAGGCACCCACGCCGAACGCGTCGTCCCAGTCGTTGTCGGCGCGGGTCTGAGCGAAACGCAGTGTGAGCATGTCGGTCTTGAACCGGGAGTAGACCAGAATGGGCGCGATGCCGATTGTCCAGTCGCTGCTGCCCACGGTGTGGGTATAGCCGACGGCAAGCTTCGCCACGCTGTACTCGGTCTGGCGGTCGTAGTTGCGCAGGAACAGTTTCGGCAGCAGGCTGCGCGACCCGCTGTATTCCACGCCCATGCCGCTCACGCCGTAAAGACCGACCCCCCAGGCTTCTTCGCCGCAGCCGCAGGCACGGCTGTAACCCATGGAAGGAATCAGGAAAACACTATCGTCTGACATGTCGCCGGCGAAGGGATTGCTGAACAGACCATGGGTATGTAGTGAGCGGTCCGGAGCGAACAACTCAACGTTCACATCCAGCCGGCAGCCCATGTCGATGATGCTTGCCGGGTTCATCAGCACCCAGGTCATGTCCTTTGGGCTGGCAACGCCCGCGCCGCCCGTGCCCTTCTGCAGCGCACCGATACCTATTAACTCGGTGCCATGTGTGGCCCCCGCCGCCATAGAAATGGTCATCACCAGCGCAAGGCCCCCGGCGACCACCAGGCGGTAATTGACCCGCCCTCTTCCTCCGTCATTCACAGCAGTGTGCATTTTGCTTCTCCCGGCCAGGTTCTCAAGATGACGTAGCGCATATTATGGGTTGGTGCCTGCCGCCCTATTTGTCAGCGTCGCAGCAAGCCTCCACAAGGTATTCCGATATGTCTCTCACATTGGCTCCGCTACCGTTGCAGGCCTGCTGAAGGTTGACCAGGCAGATGGGACACATGGCCGCCACGTTTCTGCTGCCGCTCTTAAGCAGCTGCGCCAAGCGCTTTTCCGCGATGGCCCTGGCCTTGTCCGGATACAGCCCTTCGATGGGGCCGCCGCAGCAATGGGTCAGTTTGCCTGCGTCATCCTGTTCACAGAGCGCGGCCCCGGCGGCGGCGAGCAGCGCGCGCGGCTCGTCGACCACGTTCTCGTAGCGCGCGTAGACGCAGGAATCGTGCACCACAATATCCTGCTCCAGGGGGTGTTTCCCGGTCAAACCGTGTTCCACAAGTATCTCCAGATAACTACGCACTTCGATGTCGTATTCCGGGATGAGTTTCGGAAAGACAGTGCGCAGAATATCCGTGGTGTGGGGGTCGACGGTGATGACGCGCCTGACCCCGTTGCGCTTCAGCATGTCGTAGACCCGGCGTGCGTGCGGGCGGAACACCTCGTCGACTCCCAGGTCGCATACCAGGGCGCCGGCGTACATTTCCTGTTCATAGAGGTAGCCGAACTCCACGCCGGCCGCCTGCAGAAGCCGCGCGATGTTGCGGAGCCGGGTGTCAAAGGCGGCCTGTTCTTCCTTGGAGGGCGCCGGCATGAACCGCGAGGTGTTGAGCAGCCGGTTGACCTTGCGACCCAGGTGCATGGCGCGGGCGACCCAGGTGCCTTCGAGCCGCTCCATCTGCTTCGCCATCCGGACTACCGAAGGCATCATCTGGTACATGAGCCCGGTGTAGAGCACGGTCTCGCCGCCCCGGGGGAGGCCAAGGCCCTTCGCCCAGCCGGTGGCGCGGCTCTTGCTGAGGGGCAACACACTCCGGCGCAGGCGCAGGTTGTCGGCGAGGATTCCGATGATCGGTCCAATGGGCATGGGCATACGGGGTCTTCCTCTCAGACGTTGTGAACGGTCTTGTTGATGTAATTGCGGAGGGTGCGCACGTTTTCAACAATGTGCACATCGCCGGGGCAGTTTTCCTCGCACATCTTGCACAGCAGGCACGTGAATATGGTCTCGGTATTGTCGAGCACCTTTTCTTCGAGCCCGAGCACCACATAGCGGAACAACTCCCGGGGGAGCAGGTCCAGCCCAATGGGACACAGACCCGTGCAGGTGCCGCAATTCATACAGGCCGTGGCATTGAATTCGCCGGCATCGCTGAATCTCTCGATGAATTTTGGGTTAACGCGCGTCATGACACCTTCTCATCCACGAGTTTGTACTGAAAGTAGCCCTCGTCATCCGGCCGGCCGATCTCGGATACCCGGCCATAGCGGCGCATCGCCATCATCCAATAAGTGACCTCGGGAGCGGGGCAGCCCAGTGCCGCGGCCACTTCCGGAATGGTTTTCGGGCCGTCAAGCAGGATGGCGGCAATCTTGTCGCGCATCACCATTTCGTCGCGCATGACCTCACGCAGGTCACGCGCCCTGTATTTTCCTTCACTCATCAGACTACCTCCCTGGCAAAGGCGTCGATCATTGCTGTGACCTGTTCGTCGGTGTAGCCTTCGACATCGATAGCGTCCGCCGGGCAGACCGGCACGCAGGCGCCCTCACCCTTGCACAGCGATTCAATGATGCGGGCCACGTGTTTGCCGTCCTTCTCAATCCTCTCCACCGCGTTGTAGGGGCAGGCGTCGGTACACGCGTCGCACCAGGTGCAACGTTCCGGGTTCACCTTCGCGATCAGCGGCTCGAGGTCGACATACCCCTTGAGTAGTAGTGCGCCCGCCTTGCTCACGGCGGCCATGGCCGACTGCACGGTCTCGGCCATCGTCTTCGGGCTCTGGCAGGCACCCGCCAGGAATACGCCGTCAATGACCGTCTCCACCGGACGCAGTTTCAGGTGAATCTCGTTAAAGAAGCCTTCTTTGCCGACCGGCAGTTTCAAGATGTCCGTCAGCTTTTCATTTGCGCGCGGCACAACCCCCGTCACCAGTACGACGAGGTCCGCCGGAATCTCCAACTCCTCGCCTCCTGTCAGCTCATCCTTGACGCGCACGAGCAGACCCTTCTCACCCATCTCGACCGTCGGCTGGTCTTCCTGTTCAAATCGGATGAACACCGACCCCTTCTCCCGGGCCTCCTGATAAAGCAGCTCGTTGCGACCATAGGTGCGCATGTCACGGAAGAGATGAAACTGATGTGCGGCGGGCGAATGCTCATGCGCTGAGACCGAGCTATGCACGGCGGCATTGCAGCAGTAGCGGCTGCAATAGGCGTTGGGTTCCGGGCATGATTCACTCTTTGACTGGCGGCTGCCCACACAATAAATATGGACGATGGTCTCGACTCGCCGGCCATTCACGGTGAGTGGGCCGTTGCTTTCGTCGACCATGCGCTTGAATTCCGGCAGCGTTACGACGCCCGCGAGACCGTAGCCGTACTCACCTTGCCTGGGAATGTAGGTGTCGAACCCGGTGGCCACGACAATCGCCCCGACATTCAGCGAGACAACGTCCTCGTCCACGCGGACCTTCACCTCAAAATCACCGACGGTGCCCGACTTGTCGACCAATTCCGCGTTGGTGAAAAGGGTGATGTTGTCCCGCTTCCGCACCTGCATCAGCAAGCCATCTATCAGTTCTGTGCCGTCGCGGTTTTCAGGAAACAACTTCTTCCAGTGCCCTGTCCAGCCACCCACGGATTGGGCTTGCTCGATGATATGGACGGACATGCCGAGGTCAGAAAGGGCAAGGGCGCTGCGCAGCCCCGCGATACCTGCGCCAATAACCAGGGCCTGGGGTTTCGTCTCAATGCGCAGCGGGTGAAGCGGCGCCGTGAGGCGGCACTTCGCGATGCCGGCGCGCACTAACTCGATACCCTTTCGGGTGGCGGCTTCCCTGTCATCCCGGTGTGCCCAGGAACACTGTTCACGCAAGTTTACATGCACATACTGGTAAGGATTGATACCACCGCGCTCCGCCATGCCGCGAAAGGTGAACATGTGCAGTTTTGGAGAGCAGGACGCGATGACCAGGCCATCGAGTTCCTCGTGCTGTATATCGTCGATCATCTCCTGCTGGGCAGCATCAGAACAGGTGAACATGTGGTTCTTTGACACCACCACGCCCGGCTCGGAGGCCGCAGCCTCGGCCACGCGCTTCACATCCACATAGTCGGAAATGTTGCCGCCGCAGTGGCAAATGAAGACACCTATCTTCCGCTCTTCCACTCCAGCCAATGGATTACTCCTCCTGTTTGCTCTGACGCACGCCGGCAGTTCTCAGCCGCTGCAAGTATCCCGCGGCCTGCGTCGAAGCCGCCCCGGAATGCAGCACCGTATCGGGGATATCCCGTGACCCGGACACGGTACCGGCGACAAAGACACCGTCGATGTTGGTGCGGCCCGGCTCGCCCACTACGTCCAACTCGTTGACATAATCGAACTCGTCGGCGCTCAGTGAATTAACGTCGAATAGCCGCAACGCATCCTTGTTGGGCACCAGTCCAACCGATAGCACGACCATGTCGTGTTCGGCTTGCGCGTGGCCCTTCCCGCCGACGATGTCCTCGTAATGCACGACAAGGTTATGATTGTCCGTCTCTTCGATGCGGGCAACCTTGCCCTTCACGAAGTTGACATCCATACTCTTGGCCTGCTCGAAGAACTCATCGTAGCCTTTTCCGAAGGCGCGGATATCGATGTAATAGACGGTAACATCGGCCAGCGGAAGTGCCCCCATGACGAGTTGCGCGTGCTTGGCCGCGTACATGCAGCCAATGCGGCAGCACAGCGGGTTGCACACGGTGTGGTCCCGGGCGCCGGTGCAGAGCACAAAAGCGAGGTTCTCCGGTTCCTTACCGTCGGAGGGGCGCAACACGTTGTTGTACGGCCGCGTGGGCGCGAGCAGCCGGTCCATCTGAGGCGCCGTGATGACGTTCGGGAACCGGCCGTAGCCCATCGCCGGCTTCAGCTTCGGGTCAAGGATCTTGTAGCCTGTGGACAGCACCACTGTCCCCACACCCAAGTGAAGTTCCTCCGGCTGCATATCGAAATTGATGGCGCCCGCCGGGCACACCTTCTGGCACTGATGGCAGAGTGAACAGCCGCCGCAATCGAGGCAGCGGTTGGCGTTGTAGCGGGCCTCTTCCTCTGTGAAAGTTCCTTCATAGGCCTCGAAACTCTGCACACGTTCGTGCGCCGGAACCTGCCGGATGGCGGTCGGGTCGCGGTGTGTAACGTCCGCAGACCGGGCAATCACCTTTTCCCTATCCACGACGGGCAGGCGTTTGTCGTAGACAATGCCCTCGGTTGGTTCGCCCCGGACATACCGGTCTATGTAGAACGCGGCACGGCGGCCCTGGCCCATGGCTTTGACGATGATGGACGGCCCAAGCGCGGCGTCGCCACCCGCAAACACGCCCGGCATAGAAGTCTGTAGCGTCTCCCCGTCCACCGCGATGGTCCTGTTGCCGTGCAGCGTGATTTCCTCGGAGAAGGGGGCGGTGCTGGCCTGCAGCCCAATCGCAAGGATGACGACGTCGGCAGGGATCTGTTGCTCCGTGCCTGGTGTCGTCGTCAGATTCATACTTCCGCCCGTAAAATCGAGCGATTCTACATGCACGAATTCAAGAATGGGCGTGCCGCCTTCGCCTTCGTAGACCCGCTGGGTTGCCGAGGCAGGGTACATCCTGACGCCTTCCGCCTCCGCTTCCGCGATCTCGAACTCATGGGCCGGCATGTGCTCGCGGTCCTCGAGGCATACGAGCGAAACGCCAGCCGTACCGAGACGAAGGGCGGAGCGGGCCACGTCCATGGCCACATTGCCGCCCCCGACCACCACCACATGTTTACCCTTGATCTCCGGCAGGGCGCCCACCTTGCATTCCTTGAGAAACCGCATGCAGTCATCCACATTGACCAAGTCCTGCCCGTGTATGGGTACGATACGGGGAACTTGACCACCAACCCCGAGGAAGATGGCGTCAAATCCTTCGTCTTTCAGAGCCTGCAGCGATTCGACGCGCGTGTTGGTGCGGACCTCGACTCCAAGCGCCGTAATGTTCTTGATATCTCGGTCGACGAGGTCGCCGGGCATCCGGTAGGCAGGCATACCAAACCTCAGCATGCCGCCCGCTTCCGCTTCGCTCTCGAAGACTGTCACCCGATGGCCCTGGCGCGCCAGATGGAACGCAGCCGACAGCCCGGCCGGTCCGGAACCCACAATGGCGATACGGGTATCCAGCAGGGTTTCGGGCGGACCGTAGAGGGGCTCGGGATACTCTTCGTAATAGCGGTCGACCATGAAGCGCTTGATCGCGCGGATATGCACCGGGCCTTCCAGTCCTCCGCGTGTGCATTCGCCCTCGCAGGGGGCGTAGCAGGCGCGGCTGAGACAGCCCACAAGGGGGGCTTCCTCAAAGTGGCGTTCGAAAGCTTCCTTGATCTTGCCTGCCCGCACCAGTGATACGAACGCGCTGGGGTCTACGCCCGCCGGGCAGGTGTGGGTGCACGGCGGGGAGCCATGCCGCTCGATCACCGATTTCTTCGGTACCGCCTGCGGAAAAGCGATGTGCGCCGCGCGCCGCGCCACCAGGTCGTAGTTGTACTCATCGGGGATGGCTACGGTGCAGACCATCTCGCATTTCGCGCAGCCGGTGCACAGGGCCGGGTCAACAAAGGCCGGCTTCTTGTGCAGCATGACGCTGAATGTGCCGTCATCGTTGCGCTGAATGCTGTCCACCTCGCTGTACACGAGGAGCGTGACATTGGGGTGATGTGCACTGGCCGCCATCTTTGGCGTCGAGATACAACTGGCGCAGTCCAGCGTCGGAAAGACTTTACTGAGCAGGATGGTTTTCCCGCCTACACTGGGTTCCTTTTCCACGAGCAAGACCTTGAATCCCATGTCTCCCATGGAAAGGGCGGTTTCCATGCCCGCAGTACCCGCGCCGACGACCAGAACATCATAGTCCACGCGCTTTTCAGTCTCAGTTGTCGCCAATTTTCCTGAGCTCCTTCTGAAAATTCTCCATGTGAGCCACAAAGGGTTCCGCGCACACCGAACACAGTGCCGACATCTTCAGGCGTTTGGGATTGTGTCCGGATTCCTTGAGCAGTTCCTGGGCTTTCTTGGCCAGCTTGCCCGTGCGGCTCGTGCAGTCGGGCACGTAGGCGCAATCGCCTCCACACCCCGCAATGAACACACCGTCGAAGCCGGCTTCGAGGGCACGGACCACCCAGCTTGGCTTTACCCCGCTCGAGCAGGGTATCGGCAACACTCGCACCGCCGGGGAGTAGTGCATGTGCGCGCTACCGGCCAGGTCTATGCCGGGGTCGGAGATACTGTTCGTCGAAAACACCAGTATCCTCGGCTCGTGTCCGTTGTTATTTGCGGCTACAGACACGGCTACTTCACCCGCACGTAGACGCGCCAGTACCCGTCGTCCTCCACGTCACCCAGATATTCGTGGCCTACCTTCTTCGACCAGCGCGACACGTCGGAAATAGTGCCTTCATCCGAGCTCAACACTTCCATGACTTCACCTGATGCGATGTCAGACACGGCACGCTTGGCTTCCAGCAAGGGCCCCGGGCATGCGGTGCCACGTGCGTCGACTTCCTTGGCCACCTCGAGGGCGTTCAGTTCTTCAGCGGTCATTTGTGGTTCTCCTGTCTTAAGTTGTTGCCAGAATTGTTGTTGCGTTCACTCGTCATCGGTGGCGTCAGACCGGGGCACGCGTTGCGGTCCCACTTCGCCCGCCCGCCGTTGAAACTCTTCCACGAGCGCATCACGGATCATCTTCACGCCATACACAAACTTCGGATCAGCGATGGAGTAATAGACATGCTGCCCTTCCTTCTGCGTGAAGACAGCGCCTTTGTCACGCATCACACGCAGATGCTGGGAGATGTTCGGCAGCGACACATTGGCGTGTTCAGCAAGCTCAGATACGGTTTTGCGGCCCTGCCGCAACGCACAGAAGATGCTGATGCGGGTCGAGTTCGCGTAGACACTGAAGAACTCCGCCACCATCTTGCAGGTGCGCTCATCCATATGCTCTTCGAAACCGGACATCTCGTTCCCCATGCCCTTCTCCTCGCATGGATTGGGATTTGATGACGTGATGGCCATGGGTTTACATAAACCAGCACTGTTTGGCGTTGCTGAACATGTCCACGAAAGTGCCCACACCCACAAAGTCCATGTGGGGATAATCGATGAGTTCTTCCTTCTTGATGCCCATGACGTCCATCGACATGGTGCACACGTGAATGCGAATGCCCATTTCGGCCGCCTGCTCGATGAGTTCCTCGAGCGACTGGGCGTTGTGCATCTTCATGACGCTGCGGATCATCTTCGGGCCGATGCCGCCCATCTGCATCTTGGAAAGCGGGAGTTTGCCGGTGCCCTTCGGCAGCATCCACCCGAACATCTTGTCAAGGAAACCCTTCTTCGCGCGCTTCTTCGGGTCCCGCAACGNNGGTGAAGAACATGTCGACTTCCATGTCGTAGGCGGCGGCGCCCAGGCCGATAATGAAAGCCGCCATGGTGTAGTCGAGGTCGCCTTTCATCACGCCGAGGCAGAGTTTGTCCTGCGCCACGCTGCCTTCGAGGGCTTCCACGCGCTGGATGAGGTCCTGTAAGTCCTTATCCCGTTGGGTTGTATCAGTTGCAGTGGCCATTTCGGAGTCTCCGTTGTTGTAGCTTTGCGCAACCACTTAATTAAGCAATTTCGTAATTACTTTAGCACATCCGGGAATAAGATGCAAGAGAAAAATGTGCACCGCCTCCGTCCTCCCGTATGAACTGGCGCCATTCCAGTAAACCCGATTGGAAACGGCCGCCCGATGCGGCCATAATCGGATTCCGCTCAAGGGGTGCTCCGGCACCGGAACAGAGGGGGGTGCTTTGTGAGACAGTTTCTCGTTCTGGCGCTGGCGCTTGCGGCGGGCGCCGCCCATGCCGCATCCGTGCGCGACAGCCTCTACGCCCACGAAACCCGCGAGGACGAACACGGCGTCATTGCCCCGTGGTATGAGGGCCAGAACGGCCAGTTGGACGAACGCCTGCGCATTGCAGTCGATGTATACAAGCGCTATCCGTGGGTGGACACGGACAAGGCGGTGATGGCCGCGCCGGACTTCATCTACAACAGCCACTGGAGCATCACCGACGAGGGCGAAATCCAGATACCGCCGACCAACGACTGGATGTGCGGCGACCTCAGCCAGCGCGCCTGGAGCATCATCAAGGGGCTGACTGCGTACTACCGCTACTCCGGCGACCCAATCGCGTTCATCTATATCCCGCTGGCGGCGGACTATGTGCTCGACTATGGCCTCACCCCCGCCGACCATCCCTGGCCGCGCTTCCCCGTCGCCACGCCGACCCGCGGCAAGGCCTACGGCCAGTGCCTGCCGGACACGCGCATCCAACTCGACCTCTGCGCGCGGCTGGGCGAGGACATTCTCGAGGCCTACAAGCTCACCGGCGATGAACGCTACTACCACGCCGTCACGCATTGGGCGGACGTCTTCGCCGGGCACGCGCAGTTCGACGCCGAGTTCCCCCCGTGGAACCGCTACGCCGACCCGTCGGTCGTCGGCTGGTCGGACAAACTAACCGGCAGCGTCACGATGATCCTCGAGTTCCTCGATGAACTCATCGAGACCGGGTACACCGGAGAGGACGGCATCCTGCTGCGTGTGCGCGACGCCGGCCGCAACTACCTGCGGAGCCAGATTCTGCCCAACTGGACCGTGAACGAGAACTGGGGCCGCCAGTACTGGGATTGGGACAACCCAATCACCTGCGGCATTGTGTCGATGTGCGGCGACTACATCCTGCAATACCGGGACGCCTTTCCCAACTGGCGAAACGACATGCGGAACGTGCTGACGATGATATTCGCGCGCAACGGCGTCGACCCCAATTCCTGGGCCGACACCTACAGCGGCGCGTGGGCCTTTCCCGAGTCCGCCACCTGCTGCGGCGCCTCGCTGTCGTACAACCAGTACACCGCCGCCCCGACGCTCATCCGATACGGCGTGTTCGCGGACGACCCGCGCATTCGCGAGATCGGGCGGCGCATGATGCTGATGGCGACCTACGACAGCGCGCGGAACGGCGTGGTAAAAGACGGCCTCTTCGGCGACCCCGTGGCCACGGGCGAGTGGTCGAACCTCGCCCACCCCTGGCCCCTGTGCCAGGTGATGGAGGCGCTCGCGTGGATGCCCGGGACCTTCGGGCCCGCGCGCGAAAATCACATCATGCGAAGTTCGTCGGTCATCACCCATGTCGCCTATGAAGACGGACGTATTGCGTACACCACCTTTGACGCGCCGCCGGACACGGTCGACGTGCTGCGGCTCGCCTTCATGCCAAAGCGGGTCAGCGCGGGCGGTGAAGAGCTTGAATTGCGCCCCGCGCTCGACAAGACCGGCTACAGCGTCGAAACGCTGTCCGGCGGCGATTGCCTGGTTTCCATCCGCCACGACGCCCATACCGAAGTGGTGGTGGAAGGCGATGACCCCCAGCAGCAAGTGGCCGTGGACGCGTTGGAAACCAAGGGGGAATGGAACAGGACCGGCAGCGCCCTCGTCGCCTCGGCCAGGGCCCGGGCCGCCTATGCTTTCACGGGCAACCAGGTGCGTGTCCTCGGCAATGTGGGCCCGCAGGGTGGGCGCGCGGACGTCTACCTCGACGGCGAACGCCTGCAGACCCGCCTTGACTTCTGGAATCCCCGCCCGCGCGAACGCCAGGTTGTATTCTCGCGCAGCGGCCTCGGCCAGGGCGAGCACACCCTCGAAGTCGTGGCCATGGGCCAGGGCAATCCGCTGTCTCGCGGCGTGGAAGTGGCTATTACCGGCGTGCAATTCTCGGCGGCCAAAGGCGAATGGCGCTACGGTTCGGGCGGCGGGCCGGCGCAGGCGCAGCGCATGATCTTCGGGTACACGGGCCGCGAGGACTTCGTCGACAGCCGGGGCAATGCATGGCGCCCGGCCACCGAATTCGTGTCGCGTACCGGGTACGGCACCGACGTGGTCGACAAGTTGTTGTGGACCACGCGCCGCACGATGTACATTGGCAACACCGTGGACGAAGAACTGTACCGCTACGGCGCGCACGGAGGGAAGTTCTGGGTGAACGTCACCGTGGCGCCGGGCCGCTATGATGTGCGGCTGCATTTCGCCAGCACCCCGCTGCACCCATTTCTCGAGCAGGACATCGAGGGCGGCTGGAAACGGTATGTGCTCAACGCCGACATCAACGGCGAACGGGTCATTGAGGAGATGGATGTGGCGGAGGAAGCGGGCGGTTCGTTCCGGGCGCTGACAAAGGCTTTTGAGAACATCACGCCAAGACACGGCATTATCGAGGTGGTGCTGTCGGGCGCCGGCGGCCGCGAAGCGATCCTCCAGGCGCTGGAAGTCATCCCCGTTGATTAGCAAGACAAGAGACTGGACACCGTAACGCACACCTGGAGGCCCGGCATATGTCCGCACCGAAAACCGCCCTTTTCCTGTCGCTCCTGTTCGCCATTGCTGTTGGCCCGGCACGGGCCGAAATCGGCTTGGAAGACCTGCTGGACCAGATGACGGACCTCGAACGGCTCACGACCACGCCTGACCCGTACTACACGACCAGGCAATTCTCCAGCTGGGACCGAAGAAGCACGGACGCCTCGATGCTGACCGATGAGAACTGGTTCGGCAATTGGGACCGCGGCCGCTACCTGCGCAAGGAAGAGCAAGACGGCGAGACGGTCTATGTGCTGATGGACGCGGAGGGTCCCGGCGCCATCGTGCGCATGTGGTCCGCCAACCCCGCCGACGCGGGGAACATCCGCATCTACATTGACGGCGCGGAGACCCCCACGCTCGACCTGCCGCTGACGCAATGGCTGGGCGGCGAGCACCCGCTCGCGCCCGAACCCATCGGCGGCGTGCGGGGGCAAGGCTGGAACAACTACCTGCCCATCCCCTACGCGGCGTCGGTCAAGGTCGTTTCCACCGAGTGGGACTTCTACTACCACATCAACTACCGCACCTACGAAGCAGGTACGGCGGTCGAGTCCTTTACGGTCGCCGACGCGGACGCGGCGCGCGACAGGATAGAATCGGTGGCGAAGGCGCTCGCGGCTCCGGAACAGGCCGCCGCAATGCCGTCGAAGACCTGGCAGGCGCGCAACGAGTTTGACCTTGGCGGGAACGCGTCGGGCTCGTGCGTCCACGCGAAAGGGCCGGCGGCGGTATACGCCTTCACCGGCCGCGTGGAAGCGGATGACCTCGCCGCCGCGTTGCGCGGCACCTGGCTCGAAATCAGCTTCGACGGTAATGCGACGGTGGAAGCGCCGCTTGGCGACTTCTTCGGCACCGCCCCGGGCGCGAACCAGTTCCACGCCCTGCCGTGCGGCATGAACGAGGACGGCTCCTTCTACAGCCACTGGGTAATGCCGTACCGCGAACAGATGGAGATGCGCCTCACAAGCCATGGCGGGCAGCCCGTCCACATCGAGACGCGTTTCGAGACAGGCGCGCGCGATTGGACCGGGGACTCACTCTATTTCCACGCGAAATTCAAGGGCGAGCGGGATATCCCCACACAGCCGCGCCGCGACTGGACCTACCTCGAAGTGGACGGCGCGGGCCGTTTCGCGGGCGTCATGCTGCACGTGGCCAACCCTGTGGCCGACTGGTGGGGCGAGGGCGACGAGAAGATCTATCTCGACAGCGAGGAGTTTCCGAGCACCTTCGGCACGGGCACTGAAGATTACTACGGCTACGCGTGGTGCAGCACACAGCTCTTCACGCACGCCTACCACAACCAGCCCCGCTGCGACGGCCCGAACAACTACGGCCACACCAGCGTCAACCGTTTTCACATCATCGACGACATGCCCTTCCGCGAACACTTCAAGTTCGACATGGAGGTCTGGCACTGGGCGGACACGACCGTGGACCAGAGCGTGGTCGCCTACTGGTACGCCACCGCTGAAAGCACCGACGCCATGCCGGAGGTGGACGAGGCACTGCTCACCATCCCGGAGGTTCCGGAACTCAAGAAGCTGATGGTCGAGGGCGCCATCGAAGCGGAATCACTGGAAGTGAAAGAAATCACCGGCGGCAGCCGCGACGTGCAAACCAGTTACGCCTGGCCGTGGAGCAACGCGGCCCAGGCCTGGTGGCGCAAGGGCAGGCCCGGCGACACCCTGACCCTGGCCTTCCCGGCCGGCACAGCGGGGCCGCACAAGGTCTACGCGCGATTCACCACCGCGCGCGATTACGGCGTCGCCAGCTTCGAGGTCAATGGGGGGCCGGCAGGCGGAAAAATGGACTTCTACACGCCGAACGTCGAAGTGGGCGACGAAGTGCTCCTGGGCACGTTCAACCTGAAAGAGGAGGGCAACACCTTCACCGTGCGTCTCGCCGGCAAGAATCCCGAAGCCGAGCCCGCATACATGGTCGGCATCGATTACCTGCGTGTCGAGCCGGTGCGATAGCCCGGATATTTCCCAGGCTGAAAATGGCGACCTGAAAAGGGCATATCAGCACATCCAGTTGAACCACGTAAGCCGGGAAGTTGTTAGCAGCACCTTGTGAAGTATCCTTCGACACTTCGAGTCCAAGGTTACTTTCTCCAAGCATGCTTCACCTTGCGGCTCCGCCGCCGGTGAAACATCCGGTATGGCTTCGCGCCTCAATCGCCGCGCTCGCCGTGGAAAGATGTCAATCCGCATCCGGTGTGTGGGGTCGGCAAGTTCCCTTTTTGCGCCAGCAGTTATCCGTGACCGGTGCCGCGCCGTTCAGCTGTCGAGCACCTCGCGCACTTTCTGGCCCAGCGCCTTCATCGAAAACGGTTTCTGAATGAAGTTCACCCCTTCATCGAGCACCCCTTGGTGGGCGATCACATCCGCCGTGTACCCGGACATGAACAGGCACTTGAGTTCCGGATAGAGGGACCGCAGATGCTCGGTCAGGTCGCGCCCATGCATCCCGGGCATCACCACATCGGTGATCAGCATGTCGATGGCGGCGCCGTGTGCGTTCGCCAGTTCAATTGCCCTTGCCGGCGTGGCCGCGGCCAATACCGTGTAGCCCAGCCTGTCAAGGACCAGGCGCGCCATCTTCAGAATCGCAGTCTCATCCTCGACCAGAAGAATCGTCTCATCCCCGCCGGTCACCGCGGCGTCCAGGATGCGTTCCTGAACGGCGTCTTCCTCTCCGCCCACGCAAGCCGGCAGATAGATGTGGAAGGTCGTGCCCAGGCCAGGCTCGCTCACGACATCGAGAAAACCATGATTCTGCTTGACGATGCCGTAGACCGTGGCCATGCCGAGGCCCGTGCCCTCGCCCACGCCCTTCGTGGTGAAGAAGGGCTCAAAGACCTGGTCCAGTGTTTCCTTGTCCATCCCGCACCCGTTGTCAATCACGGACAGAGCGGCGTAGTGTCCCGGAGCGCAGCCCGCGTGGTTGGCGCAGTAGTCTTCGTCAATATGGGCGGACCCCGTTTCAATAGTGACCCTGCCCATGTTGTGCCCTATGGCGTCGCGCGCGTTCACAATCAGGTTGGCGAGCATCTGGTCCACCTGCACCGGGTCCATGCACACCGCGGGCACCGCGGCGCCCGGCCGCCAGAGCAATTCGATATCCTCGCCGATCAGACGCTGAAGCATGAGCAGCATGGATTCGACCGTCTCATTTAGGTCCAGAACACGCGGGGCAACCGTTTGCCTGCGCGCGAAGGCCAGCAGTTGCCGCGTCAGGTCGGCTGAACGCTGTGCGGCCGCGCGTATCTCGTCAATGCTGGCCCGGACCGGGTGGCTGGCCGGCAAGTCATCCAGCACCATTTCCGCGTGCCCGAGGATGACATTGAGCATGTTGTTGAAATCGTGGGCCACGCCCCCGGCCAGCCGGCCTACCGACTCCATCTTCTGCGATTGCGCCAACTGGGCCTCCAGCGCCTTGCGGTCGCTGATATCCAGATTCACCACGATGGCCCCGTCAACATCCCCTTTGTCATCGAGCAAGGGCGCGGAATAGTTCAGAATGGTCTTTCTTCTACCGTCAAAGGCTTCGATTTCAAGCAATTCATCGACAATCGTCACCCCTTCGCGGATTGTCCGGGCAAGCGCCCAGTCCTCGGCGGCAACCGGTTCACGCGACGGCAAGCGCCAGGCCTTGAAGATGCCGTATTCCGAAATGGGAACGCGGGGCTCCGCGCTCCAGATGCGGACGCCGGCCGCATTGCCGCGCAGCAGGTTGCCTTCCTTGTCGGCAAACCAGAGGCCGATGGGCAGGATATCGAAGATGCGCTGCAGCAGATGCTCCCGTTTGCGCAGTTCCTCCTCCGCCCGCTTGCTCTGGGTGATGTCGCGCACCCATTCCATGTACATCTGCACCCGGCCGGCGTCATCCAGCAGGGGAATCACGCGCAGGTCAATCCACATACCATCCGGCAAGAGGACCTCCTGCTGAAACGCTTCCCTGCTCTCCAGCACTTTCCTGGCCTGGCAGTCGGGGCAGATATGGTCCAACCCCCGATACGTCCAATGGCATTTCGTCTTGCGAACGCGCCTCTCTTCGGGGACCGCCGCGAATCCCTGCCAGTTGCTGTAGAGAATGTTCATGTCCGTGTCGTGAATGGATATCATGTCCGGCACGACGCTGAGCATGTCCTGAAACCGCTTCTCGCTCTCCCGCAACGCCTCTTCCGCCCGCTTGCGCTCCGTCAGGTCAATGCCCAGACAGGTCACGTCCACGACCGTGCCGCAGGCGTCCTTGGTGACCACGTTCGACCACGCGATGTTGCGGCGCTCCCCGGTCTTGGTCAGTATCTCGTTTTCATAAGTGGAATAGCCGAGCACCTCCGGCGAAGTGATCGCGCCGTGGAATACCCCCCTTACGTCCTCGCGCACCTCTTCCGGCAGAAACAAGTCAAACCAGTTCTGCCCCAGGACTTCGTCCTCCCGCCATCCGGTCAACTCGAGGAAGTGCGCGTTCGCGAACACGAGCCGGGCGTCCCGGTCCAGGCCGACTCCGACCTGCGGGGTTTGCACCAGGATGTTCCGCCATTTCTCCTCGGATTCCCTGAGCGCGGTCTCTGTCCGCTTGCGGTCGGTGATGTCCTGTCGTACGGCCATGTAGCCGTAGATCCGGCCAGTGTTGTCCTTTAATGGGGAAACGGTGCTGTCAACCCAGAAGAATCCGCCATTTTTCTTACGGTTTTTAACCTCGCCGTGCCAGGTTCTGCCCGCTTTGATGGTTTGCCACAGATCTTTGAAGATGGAATCGTCCATGTCAGGATGGCGCACAATATTGTGATTTTTCCCGATCAGTTCCTCGAGCGCGTATCCCGAAACCCGGCAGAACGCCTTGCTGGCGTAGGTGATATTTCCGGCGAGGTCGGTCTGGGAGATCAAGACATTGTCGTCGACAATGGCGATATAGCGTTCAAGCTGCCGTTCCGCCTCGCGGGTTGCGGTGACGTCGCGCATGACCCCGAACGTACCTGTGATGGCTCCTTTATTATTACGCAGGCACAGGTAGTCCCCTTCCAGCAAAATAGGCTGGCCGTCATAACGCTTCTCCCGGAACTCCATGTGCAGGCGACCTGTATCGAACAGCTGCCGCCACAGATGTCTGCCTGTTTCCGGATCCTCCGGAAAAAAATCTCGCGGACTGCGTTGCCGTATATCCGCTTCTTTGGCGCCGTATTGGTCAAGCATCGCCTGGTTGAATTTGGTAATGCGCTGATTGGCGTAAATTCGGTCGATTTCAGCCTCTTTATCGGTGACTTTGTCCCAGTCAAGCGGCTCGGCAAGCATCATGAAGAAGAAACCGTCCAGAGATTGGCCGAAAAAGGCTTCCAGCTGATCGTTCGTTTCCTGCAGCAGTTTTTCGCCTGTGACAAGTGCTTCGTTTTTGCGAATCACCACCAGCAGCAGTCCGCAGAGAAGTAATGCAGCGAGGACCGCACTCCCATGGATGGTGTTTGATAAAGGGTGCTTCAGGGGGGCTTCGGTACGCATGCGAGCGCCCAGGACCCAATTTGAGCCTGGAAGTCTAACGCCCTGGGTTATGGTCTGGCTGGATTTAAATAAAGAGCCATCACCATAAAATGTGTGCGCCCCGTTATGGTTGTTCTGGCGCAGAGCGATTTCGAGTTCGAGTTGACGGCAGAGTTCCATGATCTCAGCCATGAGCTCGTCGAACTGGATGACCGATGAGACAATCCCCCAGAAGCGGCGTGAATCTTCGTGGCCTGTAAAAACCGGAACCCGGCCGACGATGCCGCGACCTCCCTGTACCAGCGGCAATGGCCCGGCAACCACGAGCGAGTCGTTTTCCCGGGCCAGGCGTGCCAGTGGCCATTGTTCGGGGAGACCACGGTAGTCGACACCGATCAGGGGGATTTTTTCACTGGGTGGGTAAACATAGCGAATGATGTAGTCGGGAGCGGCAACGAGATTTCTAAGTCGATGAGAATGTCGATCGATTTCGCTCCCGAAGTTCTGGAACTCTGCTTCGCTCAGATCTGGATTGACGGAAATGTAGGCGGCAAGGGCATGGGCCAGAGTCAGATTGCCGGTAATGCTCCATTCCAGCTGGGATCGGACATGGCTGATGCGGGTCTGAAGGTCATTTTGCCAACGAAGCTGTGTCTCCTGAGCCAGGATGCGCTGAATGAGAAAATCAACGGAGCCGACAAGGAGCAGCAGAAAAAACGCCCAGAGGAGAAAGTGATGTTTACGGGGCCAGGGCATTCAAAGTCCTGTCACAGGAAAAATTTGCGGTGATTTGACGCTTCGGTGGTCAAATCGCCTGTTTGGAGCGCTGAAGAGAAAGGGTTTCTTTTATTTCGAACACCGCCTCCGCTGATCGTAGCGCCCAATATTGTACCATGGTATTGCCGAGAAAAAATGTGGAGGCCGTTGTTTTGCGACTGGTGTAGGTCAAATTGCTCCTGTTCCGTCTCCATTTATGCAGGAATTGGTCCGTATTTCAGGTGGTGGTAAACAGGGAGGCAAAGCGTGACGCGCTTTTACGGGGAGGGGAGGGGCGGTTTTTTGCGGTAGGCATTGGGCGGGCTTTGCTGCCCAGCAGGCTTTCAACGGCGACCTGGAGTGCTGAAATTGTAAAGGGCTTTGCCAGGTAGATCTGGCCGCCATTTTGAAACCCGCGCCGGAAATCGAAACTTTCACCTTTAGCTGTGACGAAGGCAATGGGAGTGTCGCATACGGCCCTGGTGCGGCGGATTCTTCGTGCCAGCTCCAATCCATCGCAGCCCGGCAGCATGATGTCGAGGATAACAGCGTCAGGTTGCTGCTCCAGAATGATCTCAAGGGCCAGCAGCCCATCGCGTGCTGCCAGGGGATGATAACCCAGACGGCGCAGGATGTTTATCTCCAACTCGAGAATTTCATTATCGTCTTCCACGCACAGAATTCTGGCACTCATAGTCTGACTCCCGGGTCGATAAACGACCTCCTGCACAAAAATGATCAAAAACTTCATTAAAGATTTGGGAGTATAGCAGAGGTCGGCTGGAGAATCCAGGGTTATCCCTGGAAGAGTCATTTTTTGGCGTCGGTGCTATACGATTTC
>NPIG01000026.1_pt1 | contig 34480 bp, 31 predicted proteins | sample 8637441 | NCBI WGS metagenome assembly NPIG01 (sample SAMN07420675, study PRJNA396082) | bioreactor metagenome | isolation source: sample BR6 brine-fed electro-methanogenic bioreactor BR | place: Japan: Kochi | collected 2016-06-14
TGATCTTTGCGATGGTGGGGAGAGGGATCCCCCTAATATGGAGACTGGTTGCAGCCTACACGCCGAGGCGTTCTTTTAACCCCTCTTGCAATATGCTGGAAAAGTTGAGGTTATTCTCTATGCCAAGCTTATTCAGGTAGGCGGGGATGGTTACACTCTTAGTAATGCTTCTATGTGCCTCTTCTTCCCGCACGATATCCATCCGCACGGCGATAGCCATAAGCACTCCCCCCTTTTCCACGGCAATCTTGTCGAAGGGGGTGGGAGGAGGAATGGGGTCGTCATCCTGTTCCATGCCGTAGAGAAAACCTTCGAGAGCTTCCTTTGCACTCTCCAAAGCCTCTTCCATGGTTTCACCGAAGGTAACACAGCCCGGGAGATCTGGAAATTCTACGCAAATAGCATCATCATCATGGAAAAAGACCGCCGGATAGATGCGCAAATCCTTTTTCGCAGCCATAATCATCACTCCGTTCTGCATGGTATAGGAAAGGCTCAGGGCTATTCCAAACCCGCCTGTCTCAGGAGGCTCTTGGCTACCCGAATGGGAAGGTCTTTGTTGGGGTGAGGAACTGACACCTTGCCCTTCTTCACGGGGTGCTTGAACTGATGGTGGTCTCCTCTGATGGTGTGGAGTTTCCATCCATGGGCTTCAAGCAATTTGATCATTTCTCGACTGCTATACGCCTTGATCATGACCACCTCCTGAAAAAAATCACTTTAGCACTGGCCATAACAAGTGTCAACGGTGAAAAAACAGGAAGTAACCGCATCTGCTGCGGGGTGAACTGATGAAGCTCTTCTTGCCGCAATAGAAAACGCCGGGAAACCGGGATAATCCGGGTTTCCCGGCGTTGCGAGGATCAACGGGTGGGGTTGGCTCTGTTCCCTTGGAGAAACAGAATCTTCCCTTAGGGTTTAATCCGTTTGATGCTGGAGCTCATCCATGCGCTTCTGTACTTCCAGAAGCTCTTCGTAGATCCCCTTGAGCTCCTCTTCCAGCTCTACCTTACGGCTGTTGAGGAGCTTGGTACGCTTGAGAAGCCTGTCGATTTCGAACTGCCGCATGGCCTTACCGGAGAAAAGTTTTTCCGGGTTGTCTTTGTAGATGTCCCAGAAGAAATTGACATCTCCCTTGACAAGGGGGCTTATGCTGCCGGAAAGAACCACACGAACACGTTTGGCGCCCTCCAGAAGGTTCTGCCCTTTTTCATCATAGCGTGGAAAAAATACATAACCGTTGAGCTTTCCCTGAAGTCTAAAGTTAAAACGCTTGTCGTAGTCTACAGGAGAATACTCCTTGCTGTCGATCCAAAGCTCAATTCTGCGGTCAAAAGGGGCTAAATGCATGGATTCGGCCCGGTTATCAAACTCCACTTCCACCGGAATATACTCGTCAATCTGAAGCGTTTTCAGCATGTTGTACAGGAAGTTTTCCTTTTCGTCCTGGGTCCAGAGGTTAGTATTCGCCTCGCTCTCTGCAAGAGCACTGAGGTACTCCTCGGAAAACCAGGTGACCCGGACATCAAGAAATCCTCCCATGGGATCTGAATATTTCTCAATCCTACTCCATCGCTGAAGCACATTCTGATAGGAGGCCAGGGCCTCGGAAGAAAAAAGAAACACCAAGCCTGCAAGAACGGTACACGCAACGACACAAAAAACTGTTTTTTTCAATGGAAATGCTCCCCTTTCGTTCTGTTCCGTATGGGGCAATTATACCAAAAAGGAGCCTTCGGAACAGCATAAAAAAAGAGAGAGGATCTCTCCTCTCTCTTTTATACTACACAGGGTAAAGCTTAGAAGTATACGTGGGTCCGGAAGCGGATCAGGCTATCCGAATCGTTCAAGAAGCCCGTACCCAAAGGATCATTGTTACCGTAGTCGATGTTATCATACACCAGCTCAAAGTACACAGCAGGGTTGTACTGATAACCAAAACCAACGGTCCAGTTGCTGGTGTCACTCTTGTGAGTTCTGTCATAACCAGCATTCACATAGCGGAGGAACGTGCTCCACTTGTCATTCCACTGCTGCTTCGCCTTGAAAAAGAGAACATTGACCGAATCCATGTCAGCGAAACGATTGGCAAGAACATACGCACCATAGTTATCGTACGCTACATTAGCCGACATGATGGAAGCGGATCCAACAAAATCCTGATCCATGTGACCATACTCCAACCAGAGGCTGGTGAAACCAAAAGCTTCCTGAGAAACATCAAGGATTGCGCGGTAGCCAGAAGGAGAATCATCCCGGGGCTGCCCAAGATAGTTGGTGGTGCCAGCAGGCAGATCTACATTCTGCATATAGTAAACACCCTTGAAGGCGATGGCGGGAGTAAAGTTTACAGTAAAGTTAGCGTCATACACCGTAAGGTCATTACCGCCTACAGCATCGTCATCGTAATCCTGGGTAGCTGCCATAATACCGAAACGGAACTTCTCGTTAAAATTGAAGTCCGCCCGCAAAGCTGCAACGGTAGCATCCGCATTAGCATAAGTCGTATTCCCGGTAGCAGGATCGTCATGAATTGCCTGTCCAGCTTCCTGATGGCCGAGGAAGAATTTCACATCCGCCATGCCCCAACCCTTCTCGAAGAGGAATCCTGCGGGAGTGGTGTAATCCATGAACCACGCATCGTTATCGGTGTAGAAGCCAAGAGAATCTTCCCAGTCCATGTTGAACTTACCAACGGTAAAATCAATATCCCAAGGAAGCTTAGTGCTGACCCAGTAACGCTCAAAGGTGTTACCGGAGCCACCAAGACGGGCACCAAAGGTAGTAGTCTCGTCAATATACTTCCGCAGATAAATGCGATACCGACTGATAGAAGTTTCTCTCTCGCCATTAAACCAATAAGGATTGACTCCATACTTTTCAAGAATGTTATCGTTATCCCGATCGGCCCAGTAATAAACGCTGTCATCATGACCAATCTTGGCATCCATACGGAACTGACCGAACATCTGCCATCCGCCAAGACGCTCTTCCATCACGGCGAGACGCTCGTCGATGTTCTCAACCTTCACGCCGAGGGCATCAAGTTCGTCCTTGAACTCCACTACGAGTCTCTTCAGCATCTCCACGTCCTGCTTGGAAGCCTTGGTCATGTCGACGACTGCGAGAGCGCGGGCTACGATGGTAGCCATTTCGTAACGGGTCATGGGCTGGTTACCCTTGAAGGTAGCATCGGGATAACCGTTGATCACGCCGCTGGCAGCCAGCTGGCTGATGGCGTCATAGGCCCAATGGTTCATGGGCACATCCATAAAGGGATTGGCCGCGAGTGCGGGAGCGGCAAAAGCTACGAAAGCTGCCACTGCCACGAGTGCAAGAATCTTTTTCATAATTGTAAAACCCCCTGTTTTCTGTATGTGCGGCTCCAAGAAAACCGAGGCGTAAACCCTGGCATGTGAAAAAGTATCCACGTTTCCTTTTTCCCTGCTTCGGATTTTTCCTTCGGGCAGTTCTTAAAGTCCGCCTTCCGTTATGTCTGCTCGGGTCGTATTGGCTGGGGGTTTGCACCTCCTTTCGTGCCATCGGACCTTGTATGCTGCAGAACGAGGAAGCCTTGTCAAGATGCCTCTTCCGACTTTACGGAAGAGCCTTCGAAAGGGAGGAGTCCGTAAAATTGCCTACCCCTCTCCATCCGCTTGGTATCTTACACATTGCCAGGCTTTTCTTCAATAGGCCTAGAGACCCATTTCTGAAAAGTCCCTTGGGTTTCTCTCTTTTTTCCTATCACATCAATGACAGATTCTAAGCACAACTTTCTCCGTAGGGCAAAAATGACATTTCTAAGTGAGAAGGTTCCATAAGACCATTATTAACCAGCATGGCATCCACGGTTTGTATACTCACTTGGTATTCCTCTGCAACACTCTCTCGAGAAGACTCAGAAAAGTCCGACTCCAGCTTTTCTTTCAATCCCTCGAGAGGACTCAAAAACTCTGCAGCGAAGGCTCGTTGGAATTTTTGCCTTGAGGTGCTCAAATCTGTACAGGCCAAATAAGGTTCATCTTCAGTTCTGTAATAGAGATAATCCCCAAGGAGTCTGGCAAGCTCAAATCTTTTGGCGATAGGGTGTCTTTTTCTCAGATAAAAAGACATGTGCCGATCTTCTCTCCCTGGAGCCGCAAGAGAAATTTTTTGTTTTCCCGATGGAACCCATTCATCAAGTTCCTTTGTGCAAACACCTAAAAGTTCACAGAGCGTGTCGGTTGTCAAAAGTTTATTGCCCGCATCAACTTCTCTGCGGACTTTACGGGCTATACTTGCAGCCCGTTTCCATGGGGCAAGAGATGCCACATGAGTGGAAGGGTGATATTTGCTTAAATCCGGACTTGCTTGCAGCCCAACTGATCTTATAAGGGTTGCAATATTTTCCATGGCAATTCTTCCTTCGGAAGCTTCCCGACCATAAATTGGCGCTATTTCGGAAAAGGTGCTTTCTCCTAAAACTTTGGAAAGAGAAAAAACTTTTCTCATAATTTCTTCGTCACACTCATCAGGATCAAAACCAAGTTCCGCTTCTCGTATCCGATACTTTCTAGCTTCCAGGTCATTCTGTTCCGCTACAATTTCCTTCCACAGCTCCTCAAGATGAGAGTTTTGAATATTTTTACTTTGCAGCCGTTCAATGACACCGGAAATAAAAGACTCTATTTTTTGCTTAAAAAAATAAAGGTTGATGACTGCTGGATATTCCAAGCCATTAATATACCGAAGAAATTGTTTATCCGAAGAATTGGAAGGAGCTGCCCACACAAACATGTTCTCGTTGTCTGAAGCCATGATAACCCGAGGCCATAAAAAGCCTTCATTGGCCGCTGCAAGCTCGTGAGCCATTCTCCAGCTTGTGCTAGGAAAGTTTCCTTGGCATGGAAGAGGTTCAAAAAACAAACGCCACCATGAAAGGGCGAACCACGTAGCAAGAGGATACGCTGAAACAAGAGCGCTTTCCTGAATATCTCCCATCAGCATGTTCTTGTTTTCTGTCAGATTCTTTTCTCCCACCAAAAGACTAAAAAACCCCATGGAAGCTTGAACCTCTTCGAAGTTTCTTCCCTCCGTCTCTTCCCACTTAAATTTTATATTAATTGTCATGGTCTTGCTCCCTCCATCGTTGTAACACCTCTTCGCAGAAAGGGTCTTCTTTTGGCATGGGATAACCATGATAGGATCCAGAAATGGATGATTCCAGTTGCGCTTCAAGGGGAAACATGTCGTCCTTTACAGACCAAATGTTTTTAGGCCATCCGTTTTCCTCACGTTGGCTTATCAAACCCCTGCGACATCCTTCTCGAAGCAAACGTAGAGCTTCTCCTCTGGTGAATATCTTCGCTTCATCACAAAGAGACTTTGCCGGCCTTGCCCCACTTGGCGGGGTGAGTCCAAAATCTCCTGGGTTTCGTTTATGTTCAGGGTTGCCTCCATATTTTATTTGATCTGCCATTTTCTCAAGGTCTTCTGGGGGAACTTCTTTACGTTCTCGCAGTTTCCGTTTAGCATTGAACTTTGAATTTCTTTTTTTCATCGATTCATTCAAGCCCCTTCCGGTTGCTCAACCTTCTCTCCTCTCTCATTGTAGCAGCTTTGTCGTTATTTGCATCCCGAAGAAGGCGAGAAGGCAAGCGACACCGACTGGTCTCCTCCCCTTCCTTACGGAGTTCAGAGTCTTAGGGCTTCAGGAGAAACCACGGAAGCCCCAGAAGAAGCATTCCCGGAAGATATCCTCCGGAGCACCCCCCGGAAGAGCCCCCAGAGAGGGGTTCCCCTTCGGAGCCGGCATGGAGTACCACAAAGGCCCCGCTCATAAAACAGGGGCGGGGATCGGTATCGTGCTCTTTCTGATCCTCCAGAGTGAGGCCGCAGGAAAAAATCTTGAGATGCCTCTCCCCCGGAGAATCTTCGCTCTCGCTCCCCTCCCGGAACTCCCCGAGAGAGATGGGGAGATAGCTTTTCCCGGAGAGGGGATCTTCTCCGGAGGTTTTGAGGAGAGCAAAGAAAAGGGGTTCTTCCCCATCTTTCGCAGTTTCACAGAAGATGGTAAGAGGCACGGTGATGCCCCGGGAGGAGAGGCAGGCCAGGGATATTTCCCTAAAACGAAATGCCCCGAGAGATTCAAAAGGCCCCCAGGGTGGGGGGAATACTCTTTCCGAAGAGAGGCCTTCTCTCTTTTTGCTCACGGCTCCCCTCTTGGGGTTTTCCCCCCGAAGAAAGAACTCTATGGCCTGTCGCAGGGGGCTTTGAGGGTTGCGGAGATCTTCTTCGAGCTTCTGCACTTCCGGATCGAAGTTATTTTCTTCGGGAAAGATGGTCACCCCCGGAGAGAGATCTCCCTGAAGAGCTCCTACGGTGAGAGCGGGGAGCTGAAGGGGAATTCCACTGGGAAAAGGGGACAGCACAGGGGATGGAGAGGGAGCCACGGTAGGGGAAATGGCTGGAAGAGGGGTGGGGGTCGCCATGGGGGTAACGGTGGGAATCGACGTAGGTGCAAGCGTGGGAGTTGCAGGTGCAACAGTAGGAGTGGGTACAGGAGTAGATGTGGGTGCCTTTGTGGGGGTGGGTATGGGGGTGGATGTCGGCGCAACCGTCGGCGTTGGGGGAAGAAATTCATAGGCTCCCAGATCATTCCCCGTACCCTGAGGACGGGGGACTCCCCGCTGATCCTCCGAGGGAACCACAAGGATCTTTCCCCCCACAAGATGCTCCCCGGGCTCCAGCCCTCTCTTTCGGGCGGGGCTACCTTCCAAAAGAGCGCAGGTATAGGTCTCTCCTCCCTGATCCCCAAACGCTTGAAGCTCCGGGTCCAGATCAAGAATCTCCGTACCTCCCTCAAAGCCTCCCTGTACAAGGCTATGGGAAATCGTAAGGAGGCTCCCTGGGAAGGCATAGATCTGGCTTTCCGAGGAGGTGGCCTCGTTTCCCCAGGCTATGGAGTTGAGCATCACAAGAGACTTTCCCCCCGTAGAGAGGGCACCTCCCTGCTGGGCTTTATTCCGGGTAAAGGTGGCGTGCACCACCTCCAGAGCGCTGAAGGTTAGACTGTGTATGCCGCCCCCCCACCCGGTGGGGGCAGTATTGCCGTAGAAGGTGCAGTTGGTAATACTTCCAGGAGTGGCTTCACACACCATGGCACCGCCGTTTCCCCGGGCATCATTTTCCGCAAAGGTGCACTGCTCCGCCTCCAACACGCTGCTTAGGCTGTATATGGCTCCGCCGTTTAAGGCCCGGTTTTCGAGGAAGGAGACTCCCTGAAGCTGCATCTCCTTGTTTGCGTAGTTGTAGAGGCCGCCCCCCTTTTGATCTGCCTGGTTGCCCCTGAGGATGCTGTTTCGAAGCACCAGGCTGCTTCCGCTTGCGAAGATGCCTCCGCCGTTGCAGTAGATGCCGGTACCGTTGGCATTTCCTCCGGTGATGATAAAGCCATCAAGAAGAGATCTTTTGCGTCGGTTCAAATCCAGGGTTATCACATGGTAGCTGTTGTTTGCAGAATCGTTATCCCCCTGCAAATCCCCTGTGAGGATGGTGGGGTATTTTTGCCAGTTTCGCTGGCTTAAGAGATCTTCCTTACCCTGAAAACCTCCGTAGAGGGAGAGGCCTCCGGGTATGGTAAAGGTGGCGGTTCGGGGGTCCGGGGGATCGGTTCTTTCGGAGGGGGTGTAGCTTCCCTGGGCTATCCAGATTTCGTGATCTTCGGAAGCGTCTTCGGAGGCGGCGTGCAAAGCCTGAGAGAGGTCGTTAAAGGCGGTTTCCCAGGAGAGCCCATCTCCCCCGGAAGGTGCCTGGGAATGCACATGCCATAGTTTGGGTTCGGAAAAAGCGGAGAGGGGGGTTAGAAGAATCCATCCCCCGAGAAGAAGGAAGAGGAGAAGGGAGTTTTTCCGTGAGAGCGTCTTTCTTACGGCAGATTTCGAAATGTTCCAGTTGTGTGTAATTTTCATGCGCCTTCTCTGACGGTTCCGGAGGTTCTCCGGAAGTCTCCTCCCTTCCGCCCCTTTTTGTTCTGGATCTCAGCGATGCCTCTGGATCTCACCGATGCCAGAGAAGTAAGCCTTTGGAGATTTCAAGAGTTTTATCCAGAGTCTCCTGCTCCTCTCGGGAGAGCACCAGGGGACGGATCTTGCGCTTTACCAGCTCCTCCGCCTTTTCTACACACCCCTGAAGGTTCGCCTTATCCACGTTTCCCACCAGCACCAGGTCAATGATGCCGCTGTCGTTTCCCTTGGCGTAGTCTCCCACGATGTAGACCGCTTCGAGATCCCCCAGATAACCGAGAACTCGCTCGATCATCTGATCAATTCCCAGAGTTTTGCGCACCAGGGCATGGATCTCCGGAAAGAGGGGGTGGGTGAGGTTGGCACCGTACATTTTGGTGCGCCCCTCCTGGGTGGCGTTGATGAGCCCCGCTTCGGTAAAGCGGTTCAGCTCCACCCGCACCGCATTGGTGGATTCCCCGAACTCCTCCGCAAGCTCCCGGAGATAGGAGGTTACGTCGGGGTTGAAAAAAAACTTAAAGAGAAGCTTGATGCGTGTTTTCGATGTGATGAGAGCGTCTATCAAAGATATTCCTCCAGAAAAAAAGCCTTGTTTTGAGCAAAAATACTACTCAAAACAAGGCTTGTCAACGACAAAGATACTGTTCCCGGCTACGCTCCCCCCACCAGGGAAGATATGTCGAAGATGGGGAGAAGCACCGAGATCACCACAAATCCTACAAGAACGGCGAGAAAGAGCACCAGCAGAGGCTCCGCCAGGTTTGCCATGCGCTCCATGGAGGATTCCGCCATCTCCCAGGCTGTCTCTGCGGCCTGCTCCATGGCTCCGGGAAGGTCGTTTCCCATCTCCCCCACCCGAAGAATGTAGATAAGATCCTCCCCAAAGTTTCCCTGTTTTTCCATGGCCGAGGCAAAACGGTATCCCTGGCGCACCAGCTCCGCTACTTCGAGCCAGCGGTTGGGGTTGGGGGTATCCATGGGGGCTGCCATATCCAGGGCCTGCACCAGGGGGATACCGGACTGCACCAGCGCCGCGGTCTGCCCCAGCACCAGAGAGCGGGCAATCTGCTCCCGGATGTGCCGGAAGAAGGGGAGCTTCCATTTCTTTTTTCGGCGCCGCAGAAGGAGGATTCCGAGAAGAAGCAGGATCAGGAGAGGAATACCGAAGCTCTGAACTCCCGAGGCGAGCCCTAAAAGGATTCGGGTGGGAAGAGGAAGGGCCTTGTCCATCTCCGAGAAGAGTCCCGCCAGCTTGGGAACCACAAAGGCCACGAGAAAGGTAACCACCCCGGAGCCCACGAAGAGCATCACTATGGGATAGGTGAGGGCCTTCTGCACCTTTTTGCGGAGCATCTGCTCCTGCCGGTAGAGCCCCGCCCCCCGCTGGAGGATGGGTACCAGGGATCCGCTGTGCTCCCCCGAGGTGACCATTCCCACCAGCCCCTCCCGAAAGATGCCGAGATCCTTCATGGCCCCGGCGAGACGTTTCCCCCCCGCTACTTCTTCGTAGAGCCCTTCGTAGATCCGGGAGAGCTGTCGTTCGGGAGATTGTTTTATGAGAAGCCGCAGAGCATCCGTGAGGTTGAGCCCCCCCTTGAGATACCCCGCCAGGCTTCGGCAGAAGAGGATGTGATTTTCCAGAGAGAGCTTTTTGAGCCTTCCTCCCTTTTTCTCCTCCTCCACCGCGAGATCCACCGCCACAAGTCCCTGACGCTGCAGCTCCCCATAGGCGGCGGCTTCGTTGGGGGCATCCAGGCGTCGGGTGACAAGGTTGCCATCCTGCGTATAGGCCCGGCAGCGGTAACGGGGCATATCAGGCCTCCCCCGCTACCCGGGAGAGCTCTTCCGGGGAGGTGATTCCCAGTTCCACCTTCTGAACCCCCCGATCGAAGAGGGTGACAAACCCCTGGGCTTGGGCAATTTTACGAAGCTCCCCCAGGGGGGCCTTGGCGGCGATGGCCTCCCGAAGCTCATCCTGCACCACGAACTGTTCGTAAAGCCCTACCCGGCCGGCATAACCCGTGGAGCGGCAGGCTTCGCATCCCCGGCCTCGAAAGGCCCGCTTCACCCCACGATTTTGAAGGTAGAGAGGCACCTCGCACTCCTCGGCACAGGCGGGGCAGTTGCGGCGCACCAGCCGCTGGGCGATGGAGGCGATGAGGCACCCTCCCACAAGGTAGGGCTCGATATCCATATCCACCAGCCGGGTGACGGCGCTGATGCTGTCGTTGGTATGGAGAGTGGAGAGCACCAGATGCCCCGTAAGAGAGGCCTGTACCCCGATATGGGCGGTTTCGTAGTCTCGCATCTCTCCCACCATGACCACATCGGGATCCTGCCGCAGAATGGCCCGGAGAGCCGAGGCAAAGGTGACCCCCGCCTTTTCGTTCACCTGGATCTGGGCGATGCCGGGGACGTCGTACTCCACGGGATCTTCCACGGTGATGATGTTCACCTCGGGTTTGGCGATGGCCTGGAGCATGGCGTAGAGGGTGGTGCTCTTTCCGGAGCCCGTGGGCCCCGTGAGGAGGATCATGCCGTGGGGTTGAGCGATGACCCGCTCGGTGACAGCACTCTCCGTGGGATCCATGCCGAGCTCTTCCAGAGTGAGGAGCCCCCGGGCCTTGTCGAGAAGCCGGAGAGCCATGCGTTCCCCATGCTGTGTGGGCACAGCCCCCACCCGAATATCCACCGCCCGGCCTCCCAGGGTGATACCGATACGGCCATCCTGGGGGGCGAAGCGATGGGCGATATCCATACGGGCCATAACCTTGATGCGGCTGGTGAGGGGGGCCTGGTGTCCCTTGGGGAGCCGGAGCCGGTCGTGAAGCACCCCATCCACCCGAAAGCGGATTACCACCTCATCTTCGTAGGGCTCCACATGGATGTCCGTGGCCCGCTCCCGAACCGCCTCCAGAAGAAGGCTGTTCATGAGGCGGATCACCGGAGCATCCACGGAGTCTGAGAGCACATCCTCCCGGGCGAGGGAGTTGAGATCGTCGATTCCCTCTACGTCGTTTACCGATTCGTCCCGCAGCCCTCCCTTGAGGTTGTAGAGCTCCCGGATACGTTCAGCGATACGGTGCTCTTCCATATACTCCACTTCCACCGCATAGCCCAGAGAAGCGCCGAAGATCTGGGCGGAGCGAAGGCTTTCGGGAGAGGCCAGGGCCACCAGGAGCACTCCCTCTTCTACCCCAAGAGGGAGGAGCATCTCATTTTTCAAGCTGTCGATGCTGCAGTTTTCCGGCAGAAGGCGAAAGATCTCTTCCGCCGAGGGGAGTACGGAAGGGCTCATTGCTTTTTCACTGCCTCCCGGTACATCTCCTCCAGCCGGCGCTGTACCGTCTCTTCTTCGGGGCTGAGCCCCCGGCCTTCGCTCTGCACCGTGTACTGGGTGTAGTCGCTCACATCCTGAGGAGTTTCCAGAATATAAGGGGTGAGGAAGATCATGAGATCCACCTTCTCTTTCTGCTTGCTGGTGGAGGTAAAGAGGTTTCCGATGAGGGGGATGTAGGAGAGACCGGGCACCCGGTTTTTAAGGGATTTCTCCGCCTCCTTGATGATGCCCCCGAGGATCACCGTCTGGCCGTCCTGAACGAGAACACTGGTTTTGATCTCCCGCTTGGAGGTTACCGGGGTGGAGCTCGTCATGGCGGTGAGCACATCCTCCACCCGCTGTTCGATATCCAGGGCCACCAGATTATCTCCCCGTACCCGGGGAGTCACCTTGAGAATAAGCCCCACGTCCTTGTACTCGTAGCTGTTCGCCACGGAACCGGGGTTGGTGCTGTCTGCGGTGGAGGCTTTAAGCTGGGGGATATTCTCTCCCACCATGAGGGTGCTTTCCTTGTTGTCTGTGCAGAGAAGCCGAGGCATGGAGAGCACGTTGATGGCGTTGTATTTGTTGAGCAGCCGCACATAGGCGTACATGAGCCCCTGGGTTTCGTAGGTGGTGGTGATGTTGCCGTTCTCGTCCTCTACCTCGGTTTTGGAAATCTCGTTGAACCAGCTGAGGAACTCGCTGGGAACCCCCGCCTCCCCAAGCTGGATATTCCCCGCCAGCACCCCGTCTCCAAAGACCTTGCCTCCCCAGGTAGCCCAGTCGATCCCCGCAGCATTAAGTCTCGTAAGGCTTACCTCCGCAATGAGCCCCCGGAGCATCACCTGCTTGGGCTGGGTATCAAGCTGATTGATGATTTTAAGAAAGCTTTCGTACTGCTCAGGAGGAGCCGCAAAGATAAGGCTGTTGGTGGGTCCGTCCGCCACCACCGTGGTGGGAAGCTTCCCCTTCTGATCCGGCGCAAGGCTTGCAGCCACGGCGATGATCTGGCTGAGCTTCTCCGCCACATCCGTGGCGTCGGAGTTCTGAAGTTTATGGACGTAAAAGGGGACATCATCCTTCTTGGACTTCACGTCGAACTTCGCCACTATGCGACGTACCGCATCCATGGCGTAGCGATCCGCCACCACCAGAAGTTTGGTGTCTCTGTCGAGCCCCAGAGCGAAGATGCCCTCAAGCTCCGGCGTTTTGGCTCCCGCCAGTTTGTTGAGATACTCCGCAAGATAAGCGGGGTTGGTATACTCCAGGGGAAGCACGTAGACCTTGCGTACGCTGTCCGGCACGTCTAGGGCATTGATAACCCCCAAAGCCTTCTGAACCTCCGTAGCCTTGCCGGTAAGCACCACCCCCCGGCCGCTGTCCACGGGGAAGATGCCGATGGTCTTTCCGATGATCGACTGAAGAGCCTGCTGAACGTTGGCACTGGAGGTATAGTCCAGAGGAACCACCTGGACGATAAATTCCTCTCCGTATCCCGGCCCCACCCGGCCCTTGCGGATGATGTTATCCGTACTGGGGCCGGTATTGGCGCTTCGCACCTTGGAGTATCCCCCCTCGCTCTGAAGAGAGAGACCGTTCATCTCCAGGGCGGAGAGCATCACCTGCCGGGAGTCCTCCAGGGAGATGGAACGGGTGGAGACGATGGTGATGGTTCCCTTTACTCCGGGATCCACCAGGATGTTCTCCTGAAGGAGTTCGGACATGAACCGCACAAAGAGCAGGATATCCAGATCCTTGAAGTTGAACTGCACCTGTCCGGATTCCCGCATGAGCCGGGCCGCCTGAACAAGATCCATTTCATCCTCCGCGGCTCCGCTCACATCAAACAAGGGAAAGAGGGCTCCCAGGAAGAGAGAGGAAAGGAGACATATCCCCAGACATCCCATTGCCAACGACCTTTTTCTACGCATTTCTTCTCCCCCATTTTTCTGGTGTAAAGGGCTTTTCTTCGAAAGCTTCGAAATACTTCCCTTTATCAATCTTTATTGCAGCAGAAAACATCTGTCATCTTCTTTGAAGCGTATCAGGGCATGTGGAACTGTACGCTCCGCCCCTGGTAATGCACCGTGATAATTCTATAGGAGAGGGAAAAATCCCCCTCTTCCGCAAGCTGCTCCCTTTTCTCGATCTCCCAGGAGAGCTCTTCTTCGCTTCCTTGCTCGGGGAGCACTCCCCGCTTGTCTTGAATAAGAAGGCTTCTGGCATGATCCAGAAGCTGGCGCTGTACCGCCACCTCCCGAAGGGTTCTCTGGGCCACCAGGGTGAGCTTGATGCATCCCACCACCACGAGCCCCATGATACTCACCGCCACAAGAACCTCCAACAGAGTAAATCCCCTGCGGGATCTGCAGATTTTTTCGGGTTTGCGACTCTCCGGAAGCTCTTCCTTGCAATACCGCATCTTTTGCACCATCACTGCACCTGGTAGCTCAAGAGCTCCTGTTTGCCCCCCCGGATAACGGTGACGTCGAAACGTTTCCCCCCCATGAGGGAGTTGATGGCGTTCGCCACGTCTCCCATGTGGTTTATCCGAATGCCGTTGAGCCCCTGCACCACATCCCCCTGGCGCACTCCCAGGGTGGCAAGGATGCTGTCCTGCTCAATGTGTGCCACCTCAAGCCCCTGGGGCTTGCCCTCCACGTGCTTGGGCTGGAGCCGTACCTTTTTAAGCTCGTCGAAGGGGTTCATGAGCAGGCTGTTCACGAGATTCCGGCTTACCTGTCCCGTACTTCCCGGAGCGGCGGGCTTGATATCCTGCCGGGGGGAGGATATGGCCTGGGGGGCAGGAGCGGGGTTTTTCGGGGCGCTGCTGGAAACCCGGGCTCCCTGGGCGCCGAAGAAGAGGCTTTTGATCACCGGCTCTCCTCCGTCCTGGGGATCGAAATAGACACCGTCTCCGGTTATGATGGCCACGAGAAATCCCCGAAAAATCTCCCCCTGCTCCAGAAGCACCTTCCCCTGGGAGCTGTTGCCCAAGGCGAAGACTCCCGCCACGGTTCCGGTAATCTGGAGGTCTTCAAGTTCGTGGGCCAGGGGAGATCCTTTTTTTTGAATCTCCTCCGGGGGAATCTCCTTTCGAGGAAGCACCTCAAAGGGGCTGCGATCCAGGAAAAAACGCATTCCCCGAGGTAACTCCACGGAGCTTCGGGGATCCGGAAGAGCTCCTCCTTTTTGGGAAAAGGGATCCCAGAGACGAGCCGCCCGTTTTTCCAGAGCGTTTCCGAGAATCACCGAACTTCCCCATCCCAGGAGGAGCCCCCCGAGAAGAAGGGCTCCTCCCGTGAGGAGAAATCGGAGAGAGATCCCCTTCAAAGGAAAGGAAAACCTGCGGGAAAGAAGACTTTTTTGCATCATGGAGTACCCTCCTCTCTTTCGAGAAACCACTGCCCCGGCTCAGCCCCTTTACGAAGGGGGAGAAAGCCCTGAAGGGGGATAAAGAGATCGTCCTTTTCCGGGGGGACTCTAAAAGCCACCTCGGCGGTGGCAATCCGCCGGGTCTTCAAAGAGATGGAGAGATCTCCCTGGGCCCGGAACTCTCCGGAAGAACGGAAAGAGCGTATATGGAGGATTCCCTTTTTATACACCACCCGGGCAGATCCTCCGGACCAGCCAAGGCTTTTCCCGAAAACCCGCAGCTCCCCGGGGCCGAAGGAGAGATCCAGCACCCCCGCAAAACGCCGGAGGGATTCTCCCCAGCCGAGAGCGAGGGTACACTCCGCCAGGGAGAGTTCCGCCATGGGAAGATCCATGCGAGGGGAGAAGATGCGGAATGTACCGGCTCCGGGGCTTTCGAGATCCTGCCAGGTGAGCACCACCCCCTGGGGAGCAAGCTGCTTTTGAAGAAGAATGCCCCCGAAACGCCCCGCAGCCTCCCAGGGAAAAAAGAGGACCAGCGAGAGGAGGGCCACAGCGAGGAGAAAGCCCGCACCTCCGAGGAACTTCATTCCCTTTTTCATGGCCTATCTCCTCCCCGAACTGCCACAAGAAGGGCGTAGGTTTTATCATCTTCCTCTTCGAGGGTGCGCAGCTCTGCGCTCTCCACGAAAAGCCCCGCCCCCCGAAGCTCCTGAAGAAGGGTAAGCAGTTTTTCTCCGTAGAGCCCCTCCAGAGCAAAGGAGATCCGCTCTTCCGATGCGGTAAGCTGAGAAACCGCACTCTGAAGATTGAGAGACTGAAAAACTCGGTTAAGAGCCTCCAGAGGCTCTTCTGTCACTCCCTCCCGGGGGTTTTCCCGGAAGCCCTTCTGGGCAGCGTACTGCCGAAGCACCTGGGCAAGAATGCCCGAGCGCTCTCGCAGCATTCCCACTCGTTGCATTTCATCGTTTCGAAGGGGGAGGAGGTAGAAAAAACCTATCCCCCACAGGAAGATCACCCCTCCCAGGAGAAGGATGATCCTCTGTCCCGAGGGATGCTCCCGAAGGGTCTGCAAAGGTTCTTTGAAAGAATCGAAGGATAGCTTCATGGTTTTGCCGCTCCAACATAGATGGTAAAACGAATGGAAGAACTACCGGGGATCTGCTGCACCCCTTCCAAAGAAGCCTGAAGGGTTCCCTGGGGAAAGGCCCGGCGAATCTGCTGTACGTGAGAAACCTCCGGAGCAGATCCCACCACCTCCGCCCTCTGGGAGGTGAAACGAAGCGATTCCGCCACCACCCCCGGGGGGAGATCCTTCCAGGTGTCTCCCAGAAAAATGAGAACCTCTTCGAGATCCATACCGGATTTTTCTCCGGGAGCTCCCAAGGCTCGAAGCTTTCCCCGGGCCTGGCTGAGAGGATCCCGGATACGGTCTTTCGGAAAGACTTCGGCATAGGCCCGGTGCATTTTCTCCTCGTAAAGATCTTGCTGCTGCCGGGCTTCGTAGATGGAGTATCCCAGGATCCCCGCAAAAAGAACGCCCCCTGCAAACAGGGCTCCCATAAAGTGCAGCAGGGGCACAAGGCGCTCGTCCCAGGCAAAAAGGTGCTCCACCCCTCCTGCGGAGAGGTTCATTTCATGAAGCTGGGGATAGGCGTTCCAGAAAGCGCTCCACCGTTGCCAGAACTCTTGGGGAGTTTCTTTGGGATCTTCGGGATGCACCACCGCATAGCGAAGACTCTCTCCGAGTTCCCCCCGGAGCTGCTCTTCTCGGGAAAGGTGGCGGGAGTAGCGATATTGAAAGGGAATTCCCTCACGAAAGATCACAAGAGAAGCCCCGGAGCCCTTCTCTTGGCAGCCCAGGGCGTCATACTCCCTCTCCCCCTCCTCCGGAGGAGGCATAAAAAGCAACGGAAGAGGCCAGTAGAGAATCTTTTGCCCCTCTTTCCGGGGAGAGGGCTCCAGGGATCGTCCCTCCTCCCGGCTCCATATCCATGCAGATCCCCGGCTCTGTTTTCCCTTACGAGAGAAAATCAGAGGGAGAATCTCCACCGCTTCGGGATGGGGCAATAGGTGACGATACTGCATTTTCAGAGCATCCCGAATTCTTCCCCGGTGGGTAAAGGGAAAGGCAAAGGGTTCCAGAGAGAGGGTTCGAAGGGGGATTCCCATGACAAGCTCCTCCGTCTCCGGGAGGGTCTCCAGTATCTGAAGCCCCTGGTGGCTGTAAAGGTGTATCTTCTCTCCCACCTGAAAACAGCAGGGGGGCACGTTCTTCTGTTTCATTCGTAAAGATCCCTCCAAAAAACGAGTTCCACCCTCTCCCCGTCCTTGCGGAGCACCGCTTCGTAACGGGAGATCCACTGGTTGTTCCAGGTAAGCTGTATCTCCAGGCGGAAAAAGGTACTCTCCACCCCGAGAAGCCCCATAAGCCGAGGGAGGGCGCTTTCGGGAAAGCCACTGAAGTTTTCCAGATCCCCCAGGCTTTTAAGGGGATGATCCCTCCGCCATTTTTCGAACTCTTTCCCCGCCTCTTCGGTAAGATCTTCGTCAAGGAGGGCGTACACCTCCGGAGTGATGGTGTTGGCATTGATGGTTCTCCCCCCCCAGAGGGTGCAGTAAGTCTTGAGCTGTTCCAAAATCTCCGGGGAGACACCGGGAGAGAGAAGGAGCTCCGAGATATCCCCCAGAGGACGATCCAGATTGCCCTGCCCCTCTCTTCCTGAAAGGCGGGGGGTAGCATCGGGATCGAGAAAATCCAGCACTTTCCATGTGAGATCTTCTTTTTCGAGATCCCGCCAGAGTTTCTGCCAAGCCCGGTTCAATTCGGTACGAAAGGTCTCTCCATCCGGGAGAAAGAGATTGTTCAAGGGAATTTTATGATCCTGAGGCTGAAGATGAAAGACCACCTGAACCCCCGAAAGAGGAAAAACCAGGGGCTGGAACCAGGATTCCTCTTGGGAATCATAGCCGTTTTTATCCATCACCAGCCCTCGGGCAGCGTAATAGGCCCCCACAAAGGCAAGGCTTCGGGACTGCAGATCCTGACGCTCTCCGAGCACCCCCGTAAGCTGAAGTCGGGCAAACCAGGCAAAGGCTACGCTCACCGTAACCAGCATGGTGCCCGCAAGAAGGATCGCCGCAAGGACAAAACCCTTCCGGCCTCTACCGGGGAAACCAGTCTTCATAAAGACACTCCTCTTTCCCCTCCCCCTCGGGGGAGGAAGAACGACCTACTTCAATGCGTACCCCCAGAGGAATTTTCCCTTCGTAACGATTTCTCCAGGTGCCTCCATCATGAACCTCCACCCGAAAGGACTCCACTCCGGGGAGTACGAGCTGCCCTTCCGAGGGGGGAAGTTTGTCGGGATCCACCTCCTCCGGAAGAAGCCCCGGAAGAAACCAGCGGTAAAGCCCCTTGGGAGGCGTGAAGGCCTCCTTTTTCCCTTCGAGATCCCCAAAATCCCCCAGAAAGCTCTCCCGAAGAATGGCATAGGCCACACTGCTCACAGGCCGCCCCTGCAGAAGAGGGGCGGCACTCCAGAAGATTACCACATCATCCTTCACATCGCCGAACTTCCCCCGAGGGACGACGCGGAAGGCCACCTTGGAGTCCCCTGGGAGGGCACTTCGCTGCTGCATATCCCCCACCATGCGCCGAGCGGCCATACGGAGCGATTCGTTACGCCCCACCTGCTTTTCCGTCTCCACCACGTGCCGCACCACCCGAACTGCCGGGGCCACACCCAAGGTCATCACCAGAGCCGAAAGGGCCACCACCAAAAGGATCTCAAAGAGGGTAAACCCCGGCTTTTTCCCAGCTCTTGAGCCCCCCCCCGAGCTATGGTGAATCGGGAGAGCTCTCACGGGAAGCTCCGGAATCTGCGGGAGGAGCACCGTAACCGTAGCTGCTGGGTTTGAGATAGGAGGTGAAGATCTCCAAGTGAGGCTTGCTCTGAAGCCGGGCACTGGCATCAAGAAGCCGGGCGAGATCCTGTGCGGTAGCCTCCTTTTCGAAATACCGGGCAAGCTTGTCGAGCCCCTGAAGGAAGAGATCCCGATTCTGGGTGTGGGTGGCCACGGATATCTGGAGATCCGCCAGGAACTTCTCCGCCTCGGTGCGCTTCATGAGATGCTTCTTAGCCTGTTCCGCAAGCTCTATACGTTCCTGCACCGAGGGAGCCATACGAGCCCGGGCGAGAAGCTTATCCCCCATCATGCCGTCCACTCCGAAGTAGAGCCCCCCCAGGGAGCAGAAGAGCAGAAGAGCTCCGAAGGCCCGGACGAGCCAGGCATCCCTCTTGAGCCGGGGCATCTCCAGAGGGATAAAGGTTCCCCCCTTGGAGGCGAGAGCAAAAGCAAAAGCAAGCCAGAGGGAATTTTCTATACGGTGGAAGGGACGGGTCCAAAGGGCATTGAACCAGAAGAGACAGAGAAGCCCGTTGGCCCAGATGGCCCAGGAGGGGAGAGGCTTCTTGCGAACCAGAACCATGAGAAGGGAGACGAACCAGAAGAGAGCCCCCCCGAGAAAGAGCATGCCCCCCAGAAAGCCCGTCTCGGCGAACCACTGAAAGATCTCGTTATGGGCCCAGTAGGTGTAGCGGAAGGGCATGGTTTCGAAGCGCTGGAACATGACCTTCTGGGCCTCCAGATAGTTCCACTTGAAGTGTCCCAGCCCCACCCCCTTTACGGGATTTTCCGCAATCATGGTGAGGGCGGTGGCCCAGATGCTGTCTCGCCCCGCAATACTCTTGGTCTCCGTTACCACCTCCAGGGATTTATGAGCCAGCGAAGCCCCTCGTCCGAAGAAAAAGGAGAGCAGCATGGGAAGCAATCCAAGAATAAGAATGCCCACAAGGACCCTGCGGGAGGGACGCATCCCTCCCCGCCAGTAGCCCAGGCCCAGGAAGAAGAGCCCCACCACCAGGGAGAGAATGGCGGAGCGGCTGGTGGAGTTCCACAGCCCCCAGAAGGAGACGATGAGGAAGAGGGCATTCACCCAGCTCCAGAAGGAGGCTTTGCCGTTTTCCTTACGGAAAGCTCCGGAGATCCAGAGGTGGATACAGCCGAAGACCGCTATGGCACACCAGAGGCCGAACATATTCATCTGCCCGGTATTGCCGATGTAGATCTTCACGTTCATGATGAAGGGGGCGATGTCGGGAAAACCCCGCTGCTGGATCTCCGCAAAGATCACATTCGCCGAGGCGTTGGCCCCCCCCAGAAGAAGAATCCACTTGAGCCACCGATCCCACCAGTGGACAGGAAATTCCCGGGCCACTGCGTAGAGCCCAAAGAGGGAGGCGAAGAAAATCCACTCCTTGGCGAAGGTAGGCCAAGAGCTGAAGGAGACCCAGAGGGGCTGCAGCGTAATGTAGAGGAGGAGCAACCCCCAGAGAACCCCGAAGGAGTCCAGAGAGAAGGAGAGTCGTCCGGGATAGTACCGGATCATCCGGTACCCCCCCCAGAGACAGAGAAGCCCCACGGGGACGAGGGAGACCGCCCACTTCATGATGTGCAGTGTATCATACCAGGAAAGGCCGGAAAAAATAATATTCGGCAACCCGAGAGATATCAGGAGTGCCGACGCCGCAAGCCACTGAGGAACCAGAGGGAGTTCACCCCCGGAACTCTTCAGGGTAAAGGAGGGAAATGCCTTTCCCTTCTGGGATTTACCAGTACCGCGCTTCTTTTTTGCCACCCCGTAACGCCTCCTTGCAGGTTTGGGAAAACCTCGTAAAAGTTAGGATTCTTCTGAGGAGCTCTCTTTGCGAGCTTTTTCTGTTTTTTCGGAATTCTTCCAATGTGCGAGATCCACCTGAACCTCCACCACCAACTGACTCTGCTGCAGCTCCCGAACCTTGAGCATCACCGGCATTCCCTGAGATTTTCGACGCTCCACCAGAGCGACCAGCTCCTGAAGAAGATCTCCCGTGGGACCATCGGGGCCGCTGATGCTTCCGGAAGACTTTTTTCCCTCCGGAGAGCTCTTCTTTTTGCGCTGCCCCTGGGAGCTCTTTCGAATCTCCTTGGCCCGATGCTCCACGTCTTTGGCGGGAATTCGGGCCTCCACCGCCTCCCGGGCGAGAAGAATCTGGGCTTTCGGATCCAGCCCCACCAAAGCCCGAGCCTGACGCTCTCCGAGGTGCCCCTGCTCTATGAGAAGCCGCACTTCCGGATCCAGCCTCAAAAGCCGCAGCTTGTTGGCCACCGAGGCCTGGGATCGGCCGAGACGTTCCGCCAGAGCACTCTGGCTCTCCCCGGTGCACTCCAGGATCTCCGCCAGAGAGGCGGCCTCCTCCACGGGAGAGAGATTCTGGCGCTGCATATTTTCCACCAGCGCCATGATCTGCTGTTCCCGGTCATTCGCCTGAAGAAGCACCACCGGCACGGTTTTCATCCCCGCAAGTTTACAGGCCCGAAGACGCCGCTCCCCTGAGATGAGTTCGTAGGTGCCGTTCTCCAGAGAACGCACCGCCAGAGGCTGCAGAAGCCCCACGGAGCGGATGGAATCTGCCAGCTCCTTCAGGGCCTCTTCGTCGAAGTGTTTTCGGGGCTGTCGGGGATTCGGGGCAATCTCTTCAGGGGAGACCGAGAGGAGAGAATACTGTTCTCCGGGCTCCGAAAGTTCTGGCATTTCCAGGGCCTTGGGGGCCTCCCGAAAACTTTCCGGTGAGATCTCCTCCGGGGAAAGATTCGGTTCCTCCAAAGAAGAGGCTCCTTCGGTGCTGTGTCTTTCCCCTGCGAGATAGCGTACCACGTCCATGACAGTCCTCCTTCATAAAGGGGCAGAGAGCAACCCCAAACGTACAGCGATCTTGAAAAGCAGATTGCATTGTCCCACTCCCCCTCCCGGGGGTCAACCGCCATTTACCGGAGGCAGAAGATGCCTCCGGTAAAGAAAAATCCTGGTGTCTCCTATCAGGACATGCGACGCTCCATGCTTTCAAACCGGGCGTATTCCCGAAGGAAGACGAGACGCACCGTGCCGGTGGGGCCGTTTCGGTGTTTGGCGATGATGATCTCCGCACCGTTATCCTCGGGCTCCCGCCCCGCACTGGCCTCGTAGTATCCCTGCCGGAAGAGAAGCACCACCATATCCGCATCCTGCTCAATGGCACCGCTATCCCGGAGATCCGAGAGCTGGGGTTTTTTATCCGTCCGCTGTTCCACCGCCCGGGAAAGCTGGGAGAGCGCCACCACAGGAACGTTAAGCTCCCGGGCCACCGCCTTGAGAGCCCGGGAAATCTCCGAGACCTCCTGCTGTTTGCTCTCCACGCTTCGAGGAAGACGCATGAGCTGGAGATAGTCTACCACGATAAGCCCCACTTCTCCCACCCGGGAGACGAAACGACGGCACCGGGCCCGCATCTCCAGAGTGGAGAGATCTGCCCCGTCATCAATGTAGATAGGAGCCCCTGCCAGGCGATTCGCCGCATCTCCTAGAGTTTTCCAAGCCTTTTCGGGGAAGTTCCCCGTCCGAAGATCGTGAATATTAATGCGCCCCTCGGAACCGAGCATACGCTGGGCAAGCTGTTCCGCACTCATTTCGAGACTGAAGATGAGCACGGGCTTCTCTCCCCGCACCGCCGCATGCTGGGCCATGTTGAGAGCCAGGGCGGTCTTCCCCATGGAGGGACGGGCCGCCACGATGTTGAGACTTCCCGGCTGAAGCCCCCCGGTGAGGAGGTCGAACTCCCCGTATCCCGAAGCAGTACCCGTAACGGCCTCCCCCCGGCGGAAGTTCGCCTGAATCTGTTCGATGGTACGGGGAAGCACCTCCTTGATATGCCGGAAATCCCGGGTGGTGCCCCGCTGGGAGAGCTCGAAGATGAGCTTTTCTGACTCATCCAGCACCTCCCCGAGGTCCCGATCCTCGGAAAAACCCAGCCGGGCAATGACACCCCCCGCCCGGATAAGGCGACGGCGAAGAGCCTTTTCCCGAACAATACGGGCATGGTAGGAGGCGTTGGCGGTGGTGGGAACGCTATCCACCACGGCGGCGATGAAGGACTGCCCTCCCAACGTTTCCTCAAGCCCCCGGTTAGCCATCTCTCCCGCAAAGGTGAGAGAGTCCACCGGACGATCCCCCCGGGCCATGTCCGCCATAATCTCGAAGGCCGCCCGATACTTGGGATCGTAAAAATCATCCGGCGCCAGAGTTTCGGTGCTATCCAGAAGGGCATCCCGTTCAAGGAGACAAGCCCCGAGGACGGCTCGTTCCGCCTCGAGGCTGTGGGGAGGTACGCGATCGAAGAGAGTCTGCTCCACGGCTATTCTTCGGACTCCACCGAAAGAGTAAGCGAGGCTTCCACACCGGGGTGGAGCTTCACCGTGAAGGGAAAGTTTCCAAGCTGACGGACAGGTTCTCCGAGCTTAACGTTTCGCTTATCCACCTTCACCTGGAGCTGCTCCTCCAGAGCCTCTGCCACCTGGGCGGCGGTAACGCTTCCGAAGAGCTTTCCCCCGCCTCCGGTGCTTACGGAGATGGTGACGTTCCGCCCTTGGATATGCTTCTTGGTCTCCTCCGCCTGGGCCTCTTCTCTGGCGAGCTTGGATTCCTTTACCTTCTGCTGGTTTTTCCAATCCTTGAGCTTTCCCTTATTTGCTTCTTCCGCAAGTCCCCGGGGAAAGAGAAAGTTTCTTCCATATCCTTCGGAGACCTCCACGAGATCCCCCGCTTTGCCGAGCTTTCGGACGTCCTGCTTCAAAATAACCTGCATGGATCTCACCTCCCTATGCGTGAACGGATATCAAACCACATGTCGATAATACCGAGTATCAGGGCGAGCTGCGAGAGAAAGGGCACCATGAGGAGCAGCACAAAGACTCCCCAGCGCCAGGCCCCGATGTTTTTCGATTTCAGAAATGCCAGCACCACCGCACTTCCCTGGAGGAAAAAGAGCATACTCACGAGGATACGCAGATTCACCCCGATTTTCATGGGGATGGACCCCGCTCCGGAAGAGGAGCCCAGAAAGAGGAGCACCGCCGAAGCCAGGAGGGCCCAGAAAATGCTTTTGGGAAAACGCCAGGTTTCGAAGGAGGGGAGAGGGGGAAGGGTCTCTCTGCGAAGACGCCGAAGCACCGCCGCACTCACCACATAGCTCAGGAAGGCGTCCACGCCCGAAGCCATCACGAGAAGGGCGGGAAAGAGGAGAGGGAGCATGGTGAGCATTCCCTCCATCTGGGAGCGGATAACCCCCAGGGTTTCCGGGGTAGCCTGGCTGAACATGGAGAGGGCCGCATCGGTCATGCGCCGCACCTCCTCAGGATCCACCGAAAAGGGGTTGATTCCGGTCATCTTCGTGGCTATCACCATGAGGAGAAGCTTTGCTCCCAGAGAGACCAGCAAGGCATAGAGCAGGATCTCCACCGCCGTGGAATAACGCCGGGCAAAGTACCCCAGAGCAATTCCCGTGGCTCCGAAGCCAAGGCCGAAGAAGAGTCCCCCGAGAATTCCCGTCATGGTGGTGACAATAACCATGGCCACCGCCGTTCCGAGAAGGGCTCTGCCGAGACTATGACGGAGCCCCAGCACCACCAGCGGAGCAGGGCAGACCAGAGCCACCGCCACCCCCGCCACGGGAAGAAAATGACTCGCCAGAAAAAGAACAACCGCCAAAGCCACCAGAAGGCCGGATTCCACAAGCCCCCGGGTAGGATTGTTTTCCATCATGCCCATTCCTCCTGGAGATACAAACAACGAGGGGAGGGACCGCTCCCCCCCCTCGCACTCATTGCATAGCTACTCAGCCGTAAAGGGCAGAAGTGCCATAACCCGGGCACGCTTGATCGCTCTCGTGAGCTGACGCTGGTGCAGAGCGCAGTTTCCCGTCACTCTCCGGGGAAGAATCTTTCCGCGATCGGAAACATATTTTTTCAGACGCTCAAGATCTTTGTAATCCACGCTCTCCAACTTATCCACGCAGAAAAAGCAGACCTTGGGACGCCGTTTTCCTCTCCGCTTGTTATTACCACCTTGAAAGGCCATGTACTGCCGCCTCCTTCCAATCCAAATAAGTATGGCTAGAAGGGGATATCCTCGTCATCTTCTCCCCCGCCGCTGCCGGAAACGTCCCCGTCGCCGACTTCGGAAAAATCAAGGGGAAACTCATCGGAAAAACCACCCTCCCGAAGGCTTTTGGCCCCCTCCTGGGGTTTGGGCTGAGGTCTCTGAGGGGGTTGGGGCTGGGGTCGGGCTTCTCGGGAACTCGCGTCTCCATGGCTGAAGGAATCTGAAGAATCGTCATCCTTCCGACCGCCGCCGCCTCCGAGGAACTGTACCACCTGGGCTACAATCTCCGTGGCGTAGCGCTTCTGGCCGTCCCGTCCCTCGTAGCTGCGTACAGAGATACGTCCCTCCACGAGAACTGCGCTTCCCTTCCGGAGATAGCGATCACAATGCTCCGCCTGGGTACCCCAGACCGAAACGTTGATAAAATCTACCTCTTCGTGGGTTTCACCGTTCTGCCCCCGCCACTGACGGTTCACTGCCACCACGAGCCGAGCTACTGCCTTGCCGTTAGCGGTGTAGCGAATTTCAGGATCCCTTGCAAGATTTCCGATGATGATGGCTTTGTTAAATCCCCGAGCCATAGAATATCCTCCTTACCCTACTTCTCGTCCAATCGGACCACCACATGCCGCATGACGGAGTTCCGCAGCTTGAGAAGCCGCTCCATCTCGCGAATCTTGGTCCTATCAACAGTAAAGGTATAGACGCTGTAGAATCCCTCGCGGATCTTATCGATTTCGTAGGCAAGACGCCGCTTGCCCCAGTTATCGATCTTGGAGATCTCTCCCCCCTGATTTTTCACAAGCTCCGCAATATCCTCTGCCGCAGCTTTGTGATCCTCAATTTCGGGGTGGAACAGCACCATCATTTCATAAGGTCGCACCACCGGTCACCTCCTCCCTCTGGACTTAACGGCCCGAAAATTCGTTGTATTTTTTCGGGCAGGGAACAACAGCGTAGAATTATACGTTATTTTCGAGAATCATGCAACGTTTCATCCCGGGAATTTCCGTAATCCAGCCAGAAAAGCCGTTCGTCCGGCCCCAGCATGTTGTAATCCCTTTTCGCGATCTCCGCAAGCCCCTCTTCGGTCTGGGCGTACCGGAGCTGCTCCCGGGTGGATTCAAGCTTGCGCTGGAGTTGGGCCAGGGCAGTCATCTTCCGATCGAGAAGCGCCGTAAGCCGATGCATCCGGGCAAGCTCGTAGCTGTAGGAGGTCCAGAGTGCTCCGAGGCAGACTCCCACCAGCGTAAAGAGAATAACCCAGCGAAGGCGAGGGGGCCGCACAGGATCCCCCGGTTACATCTGTTCTGGAGCGTGGATGCCTGCAAGCCCGAGGGCGTTCTGAAGCACCACCTGCACCGCCTGACAGAGAAGGAGCCGGGAGGAGCGAATCTCCTCGGTCTCTCCGAGAACGTGATGGGCGTTGTAGAAACTGTGAAAGGCGCAGGCAAGATCGTAAAGGTAGAAGACCACCCGATGGGGTTCCAGCTCCTGAGCTCCCTTGGCCACCTCTTCCGGAAAGATCCCCAGCTGCTTCAAAAGCTCCTGCTCCTCCGGAGAGCTCAGAAGATTAAGATCGCATGACCCAAGCTCCGGAAGCACCACTCCCCGCTCCCGAGCCTCCCGGAAGACGCTGCAGATCCGGGCATGGGCGTACTGCACGTAGTAGACCGGGTTGTCCCGGGAGGCGGTTTTCGCAAGCTCCAGATCGAAATCCAGATGGCTGTCGCAGCGGCGCATGAGGAAGAAGTACCGGGTGGCATCCACCCCTACCTCCCGGAGCACGTTCTCCAGGGTCTCGAACTGTCCGGATCGGGTGGACATGGCCACGGGCTCCCCCCCCCGAAGGAGGTTCACGAACTGAATAAGAAGAATCTGAAGATCCTCGGAATTCCGTCCCAAAGCCTCCACGGCGGATTTCATTCGGGGAACATAGCCGTGATGATCCGCCCCCCAGACATCGATCACCAGATCGAATCCCCGGTCGTACTTGTTTTTATGATAGGCGATATCCGAGGCGAAGTAGGTGGGGGCTCCATTGCTCCGAATGAGCACCCGATCCTTTTCGTCCTTGAAGGAGGTGGAGCGGAACCACACCGCCCCATCCTGATCGTAGGCATAATCCCGGCTCTTAAGATGGTCGATCATGGCGGGGACCATCTTCTTTTCGTAGAGGCTCTTTTCGGAGAACCAGACATCAAAACGCACTCCGAAATCTTCCAGATCCTTCTTGATGGTATTCAGCACCTTGCCCCCCGCAAAGGTGGCAAAAAATTCCAGGCTCTCCTCCAGAGGAAGGGAGAGAAAGCGATCCCCCTCCAGCTCCAGAATATCCCGGGAGAGATCGTAGATATAATCCCCTTTGTAGCCGTTTTCCGGAAAGGGAACCAGAGACTCTTTGCCCTGAATTTCGAAATACCGGGCCTGGGTGGACTTGCCGAGAATTTCCATCTGGAGCCCCGCATCGTTGATGTAGTACTCCCGCTCCACTTGCCATCCCGCATACTCCAGAAGAGCGGCGGTGACATCCCCCACCACGGCTCCCCGGCCATGCCCTACATGAAGAGGCCCCGTGGGGTTGGCACTGACGAATTCCACCTGAACTTTCCGCCCCTTGCCGAGATCACAGCGGCCATAGTTTTCCTTTTCTTCGAGTATCCGGGCAAGCACCTGATGCCCCCACTCGGAGGAGAGAAAAAAGTTAATGAACCCCGGGCCGGCGATTTCAATCTTGTCGATTCCCGAGGAGCCCTCGGTGGGAATACGTTCCACCAGAGCTTCCGCCACCTTTCGGGGAGACTCCTTAAAGATCTTGGCTCCCTGCATGGCCACATTGGTGGCCCAATCTCCCTGGCCTTCCCGGCGGGGACGCTCTAGAAACGCCTCAGGCAAGGATTCTTGAGAAACCCCCCGCTCCTCTCCGAGGGCCCGAAGAGCCTCGGCAATATGAATTTCAAGTTTCCGACGCACATCCTGCATAGTCTGTCACCTCCGCCCCGAAGGATTATTGTTCCTTCAGGGGCACAAAGATCGTTTTCCAGCGTTCCCATCCCTGAAGAACGCTCCGAAAAACCTCGTTTTGGGAAAAGTCCATCACCGTGGGTTTTACCATGGCCTTGAGCTCTCCCTCAATATAGTTATGCCGCTTGTTATAGTAAAAACTTCCCTTCAGGGCTATGGAACCGGAGCTGTCCGATTCCGGAAGCTTACCTATCATCCGAAACTTCTCGGGAAGGCGAAGGAAAAGCTTATGCTCCAGCACAAAGGGAAACCGGAGGGAAAAGGGGGGGGTCTGTCCCAGCGCCTGGCGTATCCAGGGGAGATCTCCTCCGGGAACTCTTGCCAGCACCTGCCCCGATCCGGGGATGCCGAGCTTCATGGTGAGGGGAACCCGCACCCGGTATCCGTAGGAGTAAGACGCCTCTTCGATCTCCCCCACAGGAGCAAAGGGAATGCTCCAAGCGATGAGGTCAAGAGCTTTTTGGGGATCCCGGGCAGCATCCTCGCCGAAAAGGTCCACCCATCCTCCTCGAACATAGAGATCCAGAAAACCCTCCGCCTCCCCCCGAGAATCCATGCTGAGATTCCAGGCCAAGGTGAGACGATGGTCCTCCAGGCTTCCCTCGGGAACTTTTTTGGTCTGCACCTCCATCCCGGAGACCCGGTAGAGGGTCTTTCCCCAGAGGGAGGAGGGGGTTTTTCCATACTCTACGGTCTGGCCAAAAAGGTAGAGAAAAGAAGTTTCTCCCGGGGGGTTGCACTCCAGCACCGGTTCGAGCCAGATATCCTGGGTTGCGGGAACCTTCTCGGAGAGGGGAAACACCGGCACCCACCAGAGCGAGACCTGCCACCCCACCCCACGAAGCCAGCTCTGGGCGAGAAGGGTCCGCTCCCAGGAGGTCCAGGGGCCCTGAGGGGGGATATCCTCCCAGGGGCGAACCATCCGGGAGGGAATATTCTCAAGGAGATAGCTCTTTTTGCTCATTTCATCCAGAAGCCCCTTCCCTCTTCGATGGGGCTTGGAGTCTGAAGCAATATGACGGAAGATCCCCTCCGGTTCCGGATAGCTCTGTCTTTCGTAGCCTTCCAGGGTTTTGAGCCCTCCGAGAATCCCCTGGCGCATGCTGAAGGCAAGGGAGGGGCGTCCCTCTGCCACGAGACCTCCCCCGGTCCAGGAAGGATTGTTGATACTTCTCCAAAGGTAGAGATCCTCGGTTTCCGTGGATTCCACCGAAGGAGCATTCACCCCCACCCCTTCCCAGTAGAGAGAGCCCTCCCGGGGAATGCGGGCCAGGATCTCCTGTTCCCAGATGGGGAGATCCTTCTGAAGCCATAGGAAATCCCCCACATCGAAACGCCGGGGAAAAATCTGCTGGTATTCCAGCACCAGAGCTACCTGATCCCCTTGGTAAGGCACCCGCAGCTGAAGCACCGGGATTCCCTCGTGCTCCCTCTGGAGTGGAATCAAAGGACTCTGGAGGTTGCCGAAGGGGATACCGTAGAGCCCCGCCAGAAGAATCCGGGCCTCCCCCCCGGGGGGAACGGGGATCTCCCAGTTGAGCCAGGAGTCCGGGGTATTGCGGGTAAGCTGTACAATCCAGCGCTCTTTTTTTTCCAGAGCTCCATCCGCCCGAAGAGCATACTCCGCCCTTCGCTGAAGCACCAGACCTCCCGCACCGGGAAACTGCTCCAGAGAAGGAGCTTCCCGGGCGAGCCGGGCCACCTCTCCCGGAGCCCAGGAGATATCCTGAGCCAGAGCTTTCGGCGTGCTTTTCCCGAAGGAAAGCAGAAGGAAAGCCCCCAGCATCAGGAAACAACAACAAAACCTACGCATCTTCCACACGGCGGTCACTCCCTTTGGGATTATCTTTTTAATTAGCCGCCAGCCTTATTGCTGCCGCAGCAGTGCTTGTACTTTTTACCACTTCCACAGGGGCAGGGATCGTTCCGCCCCACCCGTTCGGCTTTACGTATGGGCTGACGCTTTCGTCCCTCCCCCAAAGCATGATGCCGGGAATCTTCCTCTCCGGGAGATTGCAGAAAAGGCAGAGGCATGTCCCGGCTCTCCTGAATATTCCGGGGCCTCTCGGCACGGCGATCCTCACTGATCACCGCCACCCGGAAGAGTAGCTCCGCCGCGCTCTCCCGAACCTGGGTAAGCATCTCCTGAAAAAGGTTGTACGATTCGAACTGGTATTCCAGAAGAGGATCCTTCTGGCCAATGGCCCGGAGGCCGATACCCCGGCGCAGATCATCCATGGCAAGGAGATGCTCCTTCCATCGGCCGTCCAGCACGTGGAGCACCACGAATCGGGAGAGCATGGAGGCCATCTCATCCCCCAGGGAACGCCGCTTCTCATCATACCTCTGACGAAGCTCCCCAAGGATGGCTTCCTTGGCTTCCTCAAGAGCCTCCCGGGTATCCACTCCCTCCAGGGGCTTTTCGATCCCCGGCCAAAAGAGAGCTTTCAGGCGTACCGAGGCGGCATGAGAATCCACCTCAGCCCCTTCGGGGCAGGAGGATGCAAAAACCCCCTCCGCCGCATCCTGCACGAGTCCCCAGGCGTGTTCAGGCATCTCTTCGGATTCCAGAACTCTCCGACGCTCCGCATAGATGGCTTCCCGCTGCTGGTTCATCACGTTATCGTACATGAGGAGCTGCCGGCGGATGTCGAAGTGCATCTGCTCCACCTTTTTCTGGGCATTCTCAATGGCCTTGCTGAGAAGGCCGTGTTCAATGGCCTCCCCCTCCTCTAGACCGAGCTTGCCCATGATGCCCTCAATGCGCTCGGAGCCGAAGAGTCGGAGGAGATCGTCCTCCAGAGCAAGATAGAATCGGCTGGAGCCGGGATCTCCCTGACGCCCGCTCCGCCCCCGGAGCTGGTTGTCGATACGCCGGGATTCGTGCCGTTCCGTGCCGAGGATATGAAGCCCCCCCGCCTGAAGCACCGCCCGCTTCTCCTCGGCGCACTGCTCCTGAATCTCCTTTTCCAGAGCCTCCCTCTCGGGAGAGCCCTCTTCGAGGGAGATTCCCCGTTTTTCCGCCTCATCCTTGAGGAGAAAGTCCGGATTCCCTCCCAGCACGATATCCGTACCACGCCCCGCCATGTTAGTGGCCACGGTAACCGCTGCCTTGCGTCCCGCCTGGGCCACGATGGAGGCTTCCTTTTCGTGGTATTTGGCGTTCAGCACCTGATGAGGAACCTTCCGGGCCTTGAGAAGCTTGCTCACGATTTCAGAGACCTCGATGGAGGTGGTTCCTACCAGCACCGGCTGATTCCGGGCGTGGCACTCCGCCACTTCCTCCGCCACGGCGGCGTATTTCTCCCGCTTGGTGCGGAAGATCACGTCGGGATTATCCTCCCGAATCACCGGCACATTGGTGGGAAGGATCACCACCGGAAGGCCGTAGATCTCCTTGAACTCCTCCTCTTCCGTGGCAGCGGTGCCGGTCATTCCCGAGAGCTTTCGGTACATGCGAAAGTAGTTCTGCAGGGTAATAGTGGCGAGAGTCTGGTTTTCCCGTCCCACCTGCACCTTTTCCTTGGCTTCAATGGCCTGATGCAGCCCGTCGGAGTAGCGGCGGCCGAACATGAGACGCCCGGTGAATTCGTCTACGATGACAATTTCTCCGTCTTTCACCACGTAATGCACGTCCCTCTGAAAGAGATGCTGGGCTTTAAGGGACTGCACAATTTTATGTCCCAACTCGGAACGCTGCACATCCGAGAAGAGTTCCGGAATGTTAAGGATCTCCTCGCACTTCTTGATCCCCTCTTCGGAAAGAGCCACGTTGCGCTCCTTCTCATCCACCTCGAAATGGCGCTCCTTCTGGAGCTGCCGGGCGGTACGGTCCGCCAGAAGATAGGGCTCCGGAGAGTCCTCCGAGGGCCCCGAGATGATCAGGGGGGTTCGGGCTTCATCGATAAGGATGGAGTCCACTTCGTCCACGATGGCGTAATGGTGAAAACGCTGTACCAGCTGGGAGGGCTGGGTGGCCATGTTATCCCGAAGATAGTCGAAGCCGAATTCGCTGTTGGTGCCGTAGACTACATCTTTGCGGTAGGCTTCGTGCCGTTCCCGGGGCTCCATGAAGGGGTAGATCACCCCCACGGAGAGGCCGAGAAATTCGTAGATGGGGCTCATCCACTCCGCATCACGCCGGGCAAGGTAGTCATTCACCGTAATGAGGTGTACTCCCTTGCCGGAGAGGGCGTTCAGCACCACCGCCAGGGTGGAGACCAGGGTTTTTCCTTCTCCGGTTTTCATCTCCGCTATACACCCTTCGTGGAGGGCCATACCTCCCATGAGCTGTACGTCGAAGTGCCGCAGCCCCAGGGTTCGCCGGGAGACCTCCCGAACTACCGCAAAAACTTCCTCGAGAAGGGCATCCAGCTCTTCCCCCTGGGAGATGCGGGAACGAAAGACATCCGCCTTTGCGGCAAGTTCTTCTTTTGAAAGCTTTTCCAGCTCCGGCTCCAGAGCGTTGATGCGGGCCGCCCGAGCGGCATATCGTTTCAGGGCTCGTTCGTTTTTATCGAGACCAAGAGCCTTTTTCAGTGCTCCAATCATAGTTCCACCTTCTTCATTCTCTACGCTTCCTCCGAAAGGAAAGAGGGGATTCCCCCTTTTCCGAAAATATCCACCGGGACATTATAGTTCCTATCCCATGGAAGCGTCAAAAAAAGAGTGCCCTAAAACTTTCGGGAGTTTTCTTTATTAAAATTTATTGCAGATTCGAAGCCTCCGAGGAGGCACACATCATGAGGGCAAAAACCTTGGCTTCGTTGAGGAGATGCTCCTTCAGAGCGTATTCATTGGGCTGATGGGCACAGTTGGCCTCCTGCCCCCAGACGGCGGCGGGAATGCCATGATGCCGGAAATAGGCCGCACAGGTGCCTCCGCCAATTCCTCCCACTTGGGGTTTCCGGGAGAGCACCTTTTCCAGAGCCTCTCCGAGAAGACGCACCACCGGGGCCCGGGGATCCGTGCCGGGAGCCGCATCGTCCCGCTGCAAGATTTTCAGGGTCATGGTACATCCCGAGATCTCCCGTCGGGAGGCCAGAACCTCCTCCACAACCCGAAGCACTGCATCAAGAGGAGCCTGGGGAAGCACCCGGCAGTCGAAGCAAAAAATTTCTTTCCCCGGGATGGTATTCACATTCCCCACGTTGGAAGCCCGTTTGGTGGGTTCGAAGGTGGAGCAGGAAGGAGCGAAGAGTTCGTTCTGCTCCGGAAAGGCTCGATGGAGCGCCTCATCCAGGGCTACACTCAGGACATTCGCCTCCCGGCAGGCGTTGTTCCCCTCGTCGGGACGGCTCGCATGAGCCTGCTTTCCCTCCAGGGTAATCTGAAACCAGAGAATGGATTTCTCCGCCACCTCCACGAAGTCCCCCTCCTGGTTACCCCCATCGGGGACGAGAACCAGGTCATCCTCCCGGAAGAGCCCTTCTTTCAGGAGATGCTGAATGCCGTAGCTGCTCCCCACCTCCTCATCCGCCACGAAACAGAGAGAGATCTCCCGGGAGGGAGTTATCCCCGCTCTCTGCAGGGCGTGAAGAGCGTAAAGGCTCGCCACCAACTCCTGACCGTTGTCGTTCACCCCCCGGCCGATGATCCGATCTTCCGCGATAAGGGGATCGAAGGGATCCGTATCCCAAAGGGAACGGTCTCCCTCGGGGACCACATCCATATGGCTCACAAACCAAAGCCGCTCTTTGGAAGCTCCGGGAAATCTCACGATCAGATTAGGACGAATCCCCTCCTCCGCCCGGGTATCCCGGGCGTTATGCCACTCCGGTTCCGGAAGCCCGAGCTCCCGCACCAAGTCCTGAATGGCCCGGGCCTTGAGAACCTCTCCGGTGCCCCCCGCATCGGGGGCCACCGCAGGAATGCGGCAAATACCTTGAAGGCTTTCCAGCATGGCATCTTTCAACATTTCCAGTTCCTGAAAAAGCTTTTCTTCTTCCTTCACCGTGAACCTCCTTCGGCGATAGATCCCATAGGGAGCCATGCTCATGGGATGTGCAAAAAAATCCCCGCCCTTTCCAGGCGGGGAGAGAAATTCTGAGGGAAAAAAGTCACTCCCCCACGAGAACTTTTTTATTTTTTACCAGATAGTCCATCCCGGAGTAGACCGTGACAAAGAGGGCGAGACCCATGGCAAGAAGCCCCCCGGGAATGTTGAGAATCACAAGGGAGATGGCGATGATCTGGGTCACCGTCTTAACCTTTCCCCCCCGGGAAGCCGCAAGAACCATCCCCTCCGCGGCAGCCACCATGCGAAGCCCCGTGACGATGAACTCCCGGGCCACGATGATCACCACAATCCAGGCAGGGAGTCTCTGAAGCTCCACCAGAGAGATGAGGGCTGCAACGACCAGAATCTTATCCGCCAGGGGATCAATAAACTTCCCCAGGTTGGTCACCATGCCGTGTTTTCTGGCAATGTAGCCATCTGCGGTATCCGTGAGAGCTGCCAGAATGAAAATACACCCCGCCAGAAGATCTCCGTATCCCGTATCAAGCCCCAGGGCTGCCAGGGGCTTCACGGGATAGTTGATCCGAAGGGTCAAAAAAACCATCACCAGGGGGGCAAGAAAGACCCGGGAAAGACTCAACACGTTCGGCAGATTCCAGGGATTTTTCGGCACGGAAATCCGCTCCCTTCCTTTATGATTCACATACACAGAACATCTAGTGGGTTGTTCCACATTATATTGTGCCTTGAAGTCGGAGCCTCCGCTTGTGTGTCCCCTC
>NPIG01000158.1_pt2 | contig 34415 bp, 30 predicted proteins | sample 8637441 | NCBI WGS metagenome assembly NPIG01 (sample SAMN07420675, study PRJNA396082) | bioreactor metagenome | isolation source: sample BR6 brine-fed electro-methanogenic bioreactor BR | place: Japan: Kochi | collected 2016-06-14
AAGACCGGCACCCCCGCCTCCCGGGCCGCCTCCTTGGCCTTCCGGCTCTTGGTGCCGCAATCCACCACCACCAAGAGGTCGCACCCCCCCTGAACGATACGTTGCACCACATCCTCGTGAAGTCCGTAGCCCTGACGATGACGGTCCGGAATAAAATAGCGTACCGACGCCCCCAGAGAGAGGCAGAGCTCCACCGCCAGAGCCGTGGCGGTAACTCCGTCTACGTCGTAATCTCCATAGATTACAACCCGAGAATGCTCCCCCAGAGAGCGAAGAAAATCCTCCCCCGAGGGAACCCTCTCTCCCAGAAAGAAAGCCTCCCCCATCTCCACCAGGCCCGGGCGCAGAAAATCCCGGGCCTGGTGATGGTTCTCCACTCCCCGCATACGCATGAGGGTAGCCACCACACTACTGCAGCTCAGAGATTCCGCTATGGCAAGGGCAGGCTCATCGGCGTTCCATATATGCAAATCATTAAAAGTCAATGCTGAAAGCACTGTTCTGGAATACACTCCTTTGGAAAAATCGTTTGCCCCTCGGGAAGTAAAACATCAGCCCCCCGAGGGAGCGAGAGAATCAAGATTTGGCGGGGTATCGGCTATACCACTCCGAAAGAAGGGAGCCCGCCACATAGATGGAGCTGTAGGTTCCCACAATAATACCCACCAGAAGAGCTAGAGAGAAGTTGGCGATCACGGGCCCTCCGAAGAAAAAGAGAGCACAGACGGGAAGAAATGTGGTAAGAGAGGTGTTGATGGTCCGGGAGAAGGTCTGGTTCACGGACTTATTCAGCATTCCGTCCAACCCAAGAGGCCGGTAATCTCTCCAGTTTTCCCGCACCCGGTCGAGCACCACGATGGTATCGTTCAGGGAGTACCCCACCAGGGTGAGAATGGCCGCCACAAAGGGAAGGGAGATCTCTCTTCCCAGAAGACTGAAGATCCCCAAAGTAATAATGGTATCGTGCATCAGCGCCGCCACACTCACCAGAGCGAAACGGAAGCGGAAACGGAAGGTAATGTAGACGAGAATCCCCGCCAGGGCGATAAGGGTGGCGATAATGGCTTCCTGACGAAGCTGTTTTCCCACCACCGGCCCCACCTTTTCGAGGCGAAGCAGCTCAAGACTGGGATCTTTTCCCTTCAGAACCTCCAGAACCTTGAGCTGGGTCTCGTCACTATCCGCAGCCACCCGAATGATAACCCCCTTGTCGCCGTATCCCTGGATGGTGGAGCCGGAAAAGCCCTCGCTCCGGAGAACCTCCCGAAGTTCCCCCACCGGCAAGGGCTGGGAAAGTTCCACCTGCACAAGCACACCGCCACTGAAATCGATCCCCAGGTTCAATCCCCGAAGAAGGAGCAGCGCCAAGCTGAGCACGATAAGCACAGCACTCAGAAGCATGGCCACCTTTTTATATTGCATAAAATTAATATTAAACGTTCTTTTCGAGAACATACGCTCCACCCTCCTATGCCAGCCAGGAGCCGCGTTTGGTCCCGGCGAAAACGGAAACAAGCACCCTGGTAACGACTATGGCACTGAAAACGCCTGTAACGATACCGATGCTCAGAGTCACCGCAAATCCCCGGATGGGGCCGCTACCGAAGTAGTAGAGCACCGCCGCAGCGATAAGGGTGGTGATGTTGGCATCTAGAATAGTGGTAAGAGCCTTGCGGAATCCCGAATCGATGGCCGCCAGAGGAGTTTTTCCCGAGCGGCGTTCTTCCCGGATGCGCTCAAAGATGAGGATATTCCCGTCCACCGCCATACCGATGGTGAGGATAATCCCCGCAATACCCGGAAGTGTAAGGGTGGCGTGAAGGCTTACCAACCCCGCAAAGAGGAGCAGCATGCTCACTCCCAGAGCGATATCCGCCGCTACTCCGAGAATCCGGTAGTAGATCAGCATAAAGAGCACCACAAGCCCTGCCCCGATAAGCCCCGCCCGCATCCCCGAAGCGATGGAGTCGGATCCCAGAGTGGGCCCCACGGAACGGTTTTCGAGAATCTCCACAGGTACCGGAAGAGCCCCTGCCCGAAGCATGATGGAAAGCCTCTGAGCCTCCGCGGGGGTGAATTTTCCTGAAATCTGAGCCTCCCCGCCGCTGATGCGCTCCTGCACCACCGGAGCGGAGATTACCGCACCGTCAAGAACGATGGCGAGCTGCTTGCCCACATTCTCTTTGGTGGCGGCATCGAAGAGCTTTGTCCCCTCGCCGTTGAACTTGAGGGTCACCACGGAACGTCCCAGATTGTCATAGCTGGTTCTGGCATCCTGAAGATCTTTGCCAGTCACTGCGGGAGAACCGAGAAGATAAACCGTTCCCCGCTCGTCCCGTCCCACGTAGAGGGAGGAGTCCTCTTTCTGCTGCTCCTCCATCCGAACCGCCAGGGCATCGATCTCGTCCTTTGCCTCTTGCCAGCGCTCCTGGGCTCGCTGGAAAGAAGCATCACTTTCGTAGTTTTCCCGATGGGGGGCCGCAGGCACCTGAGAGGAGACCGAAAGAACCGGTCGAAACTCCAGAAGGGCGGTCTTGCCAATGAGCTCCAGCGCCGCCTGGGGATCCTCCACTCCCGGAAGATCTACGATAATACGATCCCCTCCGACCCTCTGAATCACGGGCTCCGTCACCCCATATTGGTCCACTCGGTTTCGGAGAACCGCAAGAAGCCGTTCCACACTATCGCTGGTAAGGGGATTTTCCGGGGTTCCCTTTGCCTGGAGGACGATATGGGCTCCTCCCTTAAGATCAAGCCCGAGACGGATACGTCCCTTCACAGGAAACACCGTTATCAGGGCAGCCACCACAACTGCCAGCACCAGCAGAAGCCGCCACCGCTCGCGTCTAAGCATACATAGGACCTCCTAAATTGTATATGCCACCATCACAAGAATATTTCTGAAAGATCCTCTTCACGAGGGTTCTCAAAAAAAACAGCATAAGCGGAGCAGGGAATCCTGCTCCGCCTGAGAGCATGTCACAGAGAATCGAGCCCTATTTGTTCTCTTCATCCGCACCTTTAGCGGAAACCTCGCCGCCCTCGGGCTGCTCCGGGGAATCCGTCTTCTTGGGGCTTTTTCCCTGAGGAGCCTCTTCTTCGGAGGAACGCTTCATGGAGATGGATGCCTTAAGAATGCGCACCTTCACACCCTCGGCGATCTCCACGATAAAGCTGTCGTCCTTGACTTCCTTTACGGTTCCGTAGAACCCTCCTGCGGAGACCACCTGATCCCCCCGACGGATGGAGCCGAGCATATCGTCGTGCTTTCGCTGCTTTTTCTTCTGAGGACGAATGATGAGAAAATAGAAGATCACCACGAAAAGCCCCAGAGGCATCAACATCCCCAAAAGATTACCCTGGGTTCCCCCGGTTTCCGCCCGAGCCACCGAAGCCGTCAGCAACGGCAAAACCACACCTAAAAAGCTACCCCGCAAATGCAAACACATCGCCTCCCTTAAAATATCCGCACGTCTTCACGGCACATACGTGCCGACCGCGGCCTTTATTGTACCAAGCTTTTGAAATCCTTCAAAGGACAGGAAACATTTTTGTTCAGAAAACCTCTTCCTGCTTGAGATAGAAGAGGAGCTTCTCCATCTCCACCGAAATATCCACCCCATACACCAGCACCTCCGGAGGAGCCACCACGGGGGTGGACGCAAAGGTAAGCACCCCCTGAAGTTTACCGCTCTCCAGAGCCTTATCTACACAGTACTGGGCCCCGTGAGCCGGGACAGTAAGGATGATAACCCGTATGTCCTTTTCCTGGAGAATTCGAGGCATATCCTCCACATGATAGCAGGGAATCCCCCCCACGGAGAAGCCCACCTTCTGGGGATCCACGTCAAAAAGAGCCTCTATGCCGAATTTGTCACTCCGGAGAGAGTTGTATCCCAGGAGGGCCGTTCCGAGATGCCCCACACCCACTAGCCCCATCTTCCACACCCGAGGGGAAGAGAGGATGTTCCGTATATGATCATAAAGCCGCTCCACATGATATCCCACGCCGCGCTTGCCGATCTCTCCGAAATAGGAAAGATCTTTGCGCACCTGACTCGCCTTGAGCCCCAGGGTAACGCCGATATCCTGAGAGGAGATGACTCTTCTCCCCTCTTCATGAAGCTGCCTCAAAAACCGATAATACTGAACCAGGCGTTCTACTGTGGGTTCCGCCACCTTCATGGAGCGCACCACCTCTCTCCGAAAGCAACTCCTTCCGGAGAGCCTTTTTCTCCGAGGCTAGGCCTTGTGGGCAATAACTTCAATTTCCACAAGCACATCCTTGGGAAGCCGGGCCACCTCCACAAAAGAACGCGCGGGAGGTTCCGCGGTAAAGCGGGTGGCGTAAACTTCGTTCACCGCTCCAAAATCCTCCATGTTCTTGGCGAATACCGTGGCCTTCACCACATTTTCAAAGGTAAGCCCCTGGGATTCGAGAGCCCCTCCGATGTTCTTGAAGACCTGCTCTGCCTGTTCCGCCGCAGTAGTTCCCACGATGGTTCCCTGAAGGGGATCCAGGGGGATCTGCCCGGAGAGAAAGAGAAAATCTCCCGCCCAAACTCCCTGGCTGTAAGGACCGATGGCTGCAGGGGCCTTGTCTGTTACCACCACTTTTTTCATTCGTTTTTTCCTCCTCTATAAATGAGCGAACCCCTTTTCCTACCAGGAACAGCGGATTCGCTTCTTCCCCGCAAAGGCTTCCTCCGGAAGTTCCTCCCCGATCCGAAGAAGCTGATTATATTTCTCCACCCGATCCATCCGGGCGGGGGCTCCCGTTTTGATCTGCCCTACTCCGGTACCCACCGCAAGATCCGCGATAAAGCTGTCTGCGGTCTCTCCGGAACGATGGGAGATCACCGCCCCGTAGCCGTTCCACCGGGCAGCATCGATAACTTCGAGAGTCTCGGTAACGGTACCAATCTGGTTGAGCTTGATGAGGATGGCGTTGGCCACCCGGAGATCCCTTCCCCGAAGGAAACGTTTAGGGTTGGTCACAAAGAGGTCATCCCCCACGATCTGCACCTTGCTCCCCAAGGCTTCCGTGAGAAGCTTCCACCCCTCCCAGTCATCCTCCGCCATGCCGTCTTCCAGAGAGACGATGGGATAGGCATCACAGAGTTTTGCATAGTATTCCGTGAGTTCCTTGGGGGAGAAGATCTTCTTTTCCCCTTCAAAGTGATAGGCTCCCTCCCGGAAGAGGTCCGTCACCGCCGCATCCACCGCAAGTCCCACCTCTTTGCCGGGAGCGTATCCCGCCTTTTCGATGGCCTCCACCAGCAGATCCAGAGCCTCCGCATTGGTCTTCAGATCAGGAGCGAATCCCCCTTCGTCTCCCAACGCCACGGAGTAGTTTTTGGATTTGAGAATCTTCTTGAGGGTATGGTAAATTTCTGTACCCATCCGAAGGGCCTCGCCGAAGGAGGGGGCACCGTAGGGCATGATCATGAATTCCTGAATATCCAAGGTGTTATCCGCATGGGCTCCACCATTGATGACGTTCATCATGGGAGTGGGAAGGCAGTGGGGACCCAAACCTCCGATATAGGCCCAGAGGGGAAGGCCGTGCTCTTCCGCCGCAGCCCGAGCCACCGCCATGGAGATCCCCAGGAGGGCGTTGGCTCCGAGATTGCTTTTATTTTCCGTTCCATCCAGAGAGCAGAGCAGGGCATCTATCTCTCCCTGATCCGCAGGATCCATCCCCACCATCTCCGGAGCCAGAATATCGTTGATGTTCTTTACCGCCCGAAGAACTCCCTTGCCGCCGAAGCGGGAATCCCCATCCCGAAGCTCTACCGCCTCGAAGCTTCCCGTGGAAGCTCCGGAAGGTACCGCCGCCCGGGCTACCACCCCGGTGTCGAGCCACACCTCCGCCTCCACCGTAGGGTTGCCTCGGGAGTCGAGAATCTCTCTTCCGTGTATTCCAACTATATACGCCATCTGTACCCCTCCTTCGTTTTTTCGTTTTTTGTGCCCAAAAAACTCCCCGATGAAACTACCAGGGGATCTCCTCGGGATTCACCCGGCGCTCCTCCAGAAGCTCGTAGGCCTCCGCCTTCCGGCGGAGCTGCTTTTCGTCATCCTCAAGAATCTTTACTTTTAAGACTCTACGGGGATAGGCAATTTCCACTTCATCCCCCAGGCGAACCGACGAGGAGGGTTTACTCTCCCGCTGGTTGATCCGCACCGCTCCGATGCGTATCATATCCTGAGCCACGCTCCGCCTTTTCACCAGGCGGGCAAGTTTGAGAAAGAGATCAAGTCGCATTGTTGTGCCTCCATGCACAAAGCATCCATAAGTATATCAGAGAGGGAGAGGATCGCAACACAGAAGGAAAAAGAAGGGCTCCCATCAATCGAGAAAATCCCTAAGCTTTTTGCTCCGGCTGGGGTGCCGCAGCTTTCGCAGTGCCTTGGCTTCGATTTGCCGGATCCGTTCCCGGGTGACCCCGAAGCGCTTCCCCACCTCTTCCAGAGTATAGGGATGCCCGTCCTCCAGGCCGAATCGAAGGCGGAGCACCTCCTTCTCCCGATCCGTGAGGTCCTCCAGCATAAACTCCAGCTGCTCCCGGAGAAGTTGGCTCGAAGCGGCCTCTTCGGGGCTGGGGATATCTTTGTCTTCCAGAAAGTCTCCGAGCTGGCTATCCTCTTCTTCTCCGATGGGGGTCTCCAGGGAGACCGGCTCCTGGGCGATCTTCTGGATCTCCTCCACCTTGGTGGGAAGGATATCCATCTCCGCCGCCACCTCTTCTGCGGTGGGCTCCCGCCCCAGACGCTGCACCAGCTGTCGCGAGATGCGGATAAGCTTGTTGATGGTCTCCACCATATGCACGGGAATACGGATGGTCCGGGCCTGATCTGCGATGGCCCGGGTTATGGCCTGGCGTATCCACCAGGTGGCGTAGGTGCTGAATTTATAGCCCTTGCGGTAGTCGAACTTCTCCACCGCCCGGATGAGTCCGAGATTCCCCTCCTGGATAAGATCGAGAAAGAGCATCCCCCGGCCGATGTATTTCTTCGCAATGCTCACCACCAGCCGCAGATTCGCCTCCACCAGGGCGGCCTTCGCCACGGGATCCCCCGCCTCCACCCTCATGGCGAGCTCCACCTCCTGATCCGGCGTGAGAAGGGAGATTTTACCGATCTCCCGAAGGTACATGCGCACGGGATCCGAGAGGGGAAGATCCTCCAGATCTCCCATCTCTTCGGAAGATTCGAGAAGATCGTCCTCCTTCTCTTCGCTCTTAACTTTTTTCGCATCGTCCTGCACCTGAATTCCCAGCTCCAGCAGATTGGAGTAGAGATTGTCCAGAGTCTCTGCATTGAGATACTCTTCGGGAATCCGCTTTTCGATATCGTCGTAGGTAAGGTATCCCTTCTCCTGCCCCTCCTGGAGCAGCACCCGAATCTTGTCGATGAAGCTGAGCTTTTCACCCCGGGTGAGATCCTGCTTTATCTCCGGGGACTCTCCGGAAGGGGATTCTTCCTTGGGCACCTGCACCTTGGGAGATGCCTTTTTCTTGGATCCCGATGAAACGTTGCTCTTCTTTGCCATTTAATGTCCTCCCTTTTTAAGCCGTCTTCCCAAATCCAGGAAACGCTGCAACTCCTGGGGTGTCGCCTCGTTTCGAGCAATCTTCTCTTTCCACCGGAGGTATTCCCTCTTTTCCGCCTGCTCCAGAAGAGATGTGGAGATGGTGCTCCAGAGATTCTCCTCCCCGGCGAGCTGTTCGCAGAAGACCGCCCCCTTTTCGAGCACCCGAAAGGGAAAGGTATCCCCTATTTCGAGCCATCGGGCCTTGAGGGCTTCGGTGTCTCTCTCCTGAAGAAAGGCCACCGCCATGTGCCGCAGAAGATCCTGCGAAAAGAGGGGAAGCAGCTCCTCCGGGAGAAGATTCTGGGGAAACTCTCTCCGGCTCAGCAGATAGAGAAGTCCCGCCTCAAGAACGTGTACCTCCCCCAGAAGACGGGTGCGCTCCTCCTGCTCCTCCCTATGTATATATACGCAGGAAGAGGGGGAATCCTCTTTTTCCGAGGCCATTCTTTTTTCCCGAACACGCTCTCGTTTGCGGTATTCCTCAAGAAGCTTCGCCACCTCATGAGAAAACATGCCGAAGGAGGAGGCGATTCCCGAAAGATGGGGAGCCACCTCAAAGGAGGGGAGAGAACCCACCCTTTCAAGAATCTCCTCCACCGCAGCGGTGCGGGCGGCGGGATCCCGCAGAAGGGGCTCTCGAAGGCGGAGGTGGTAGGAGATCAGGGGAAGGGCTTTTTTCTGGAGCTCCCGAAAGAGATCTTCCCCCTCCGGAGCTGCCACGAGAGAATCCGGATCCTCTCCCGGGGGAAGCAGCATGATTCTCACATCCAGCCCCCGGGACTGTAGAATGTACATCCCCCGGAGGGCCGCCTCCTGCCCCGCCGCATCCGCATCGTAGCAGACCCAGACCCGACCGGCGAAACGCCGGAGAAGATCCCCCTGTTCCTCCGAGAGAGCGGTTCCCAGAGAGGCCACCGTCTCGGGAAATCCCGCCAGATGAAGCCGGAGAGCATCCATGTATCCCTCCACCAGCAGGGCCTCCCCCTTTTCACGCATCATCTTTTTGGCCTTATGAAGAAGATAGAGGTTCCGGCGTTTGGAATAGAGAGAGCCCTCGGGGCTGTTCACGTATTTGGCTCCCTCTCCGGAAACGAGACGCCCTCCGAAGGCGATGGTGCGCCCCGCCACGTCCCGGATGGGAAAGATGAGACGCCCCCGGAAACGGTCATAATGTCCCCGATCCCGAGCTATCAAAAGCCCCGCATCCTGGGCATCCCGGGAAGAGAATCCCTCTCTCCGGAGATGCTCCTCCAGATCATTCCAGCTCTGGCAGGCCCATCCCAGGCCGTAACTCTTCCATGCCTCCCGGGGGACCTCCCGCCCTTGCAGATAATCCCGGGCAATTTTTCCCCGGGGCCCCTCCAAGTTGCTTTCGTAAAACTCCCGAGCCACCTCGAGAAGGGAGCGAAGATCCTTTTTCGCCTCCCCTCCGGAAGATCTCTCAAGGGTGATGCCTCCTTGAGAAGCGAGAATTTCCAAGGCCTCTTTGAAGGGGATCCCCTCAGTCTCCATAACGAAGGTAAAGAGATCCCCCCCGGCACCGCAGCCGAAACAGTGGTAGCTCTGCCGCTCCGGGGATACGTAGAAGGAGGGGGTCTTCTCCGAATGAAAGGGACAGAGCCCCCGATAGTTCTGCCCCACCTTCCGGAGAGCCACCCGTTCGGAGATGAGTTCCACAATATCAAGAGCTTCCTTTATTCTCTTCACGTTATCCTGATACATACGCCCCCCCTTCCGGCGCGAGAATCTCCGGCCTGGCGCCCGGGCCACCATAGAGCAGCAGGGGGAGGCTCCCCTCCCCCTGCTGCTCTTCCTGAAAAACTATATTCTTCCGCTGCAAAAAATCTTAGAGAAAGAGAGGTGCCAGCACCAGGGCCACCACGGACATGAGCTTGATAAGAATGTTCAGGCTCGGCCCGGAGGTGTCCTTGAAGGGATCTCCCACGGTATCTCCGGTCACCGCCGCAGCGTGAGGCTCGGAGCCCTTGCCGCCGTGATGCCCCTCTTCGATATACTTCTTGGCGTTATCCCAGGCGCCTCCCGCATTGGACATGAAGATGGCCATCATAACTCCCGTGACGATGGATCCTCCCAGAAGCCCTCCCAGAGCCTCCGCTCCGAGAAGAAGCCCCACCACCAGAGGAGTGACCACCGCCAGGAACCCGGGGATGATCATCTCTCTGAGAGACGCGGCGGTGGAGATATCCACGCAGCGCTCGTACTCGGGACGTCCCGTCCCCTCCATGATGCCGGGAATCTCCTTGAACTGCCGGCGCACCTCTTCGATCATAGCCTGGGCAGCCCGGCCCACCGCCTGAATGGTGAGAGCGCTGAAGAGGAAGGGGAGCATGCCTCCGATGAAGAGCCCCACCATAACCTTGGGGTTCTGAAGGTCGATGCTGGTGAGCCCCACGGCGGTACCGTAGGCGGAGAAGAGAGCCAGGGCGGTGAGGGCGGCAGAGCCGATGGCAAGCCCCTTACCGATGGCGGCGGTGGTGTTCCCCACTGCATCAAGCTTATCCGTGATCTTCCGAACCTCCGCAGGAAGATGGGCCATCTCGGCAATCCCTCCGGCGTTATCCGCAATGGGGCCGTAGGCATCCACGCTCAGGGTCATGCCGGTGATGGAGAGCATCCCCACCGCAGCGCAGGCGATGCCGTAAAGCCCCCCGAACTTCACCCCCACGAGAATGGCAGCGCAGATGATGAGCACCGGAATAGCGGTGGACTTCATCCCCACTCCGATCCCCGCAAGGATATTTGTGGCAGGCCCCGTCTCGGAAGCCTGGGCGATATCCTTTACGGACTTGTAGGCAGCGGAGGTATAGATCTCCGTAACGAATCCCACCAGAACCCCCGCCAGAACTCCCGCCACCACGGCGTAGAAAAGGGTGATGTCTCCCTCGAAAAGCTTGGTGGTCACAAGCCAGGTGCCGATGATCATGAAGAGCCCCGTGGAGATGGTGCCCATCCGCAGAGCCAGCTGAGGATCGCCCCCCTCTTTGACCCGCACAAAGAAAGTACCCAGAATGGCGGCTACGATACCGAGAGCTGCCAGAAAGAGGGGATAGATCACTCCGCGATCCCCCGCCACCACCATGCCGATGGCCATGGCGGCGATAATGGAATTGACGTAGGATTCGAAGAGATCCGCCCCCATACCGGCGATATCTCCCACGTTATCTCCCACGTTATCTGCAATGACCGCAGGATTCCGAGGATCGTCCTCGGGAATACCCGCCTCCACCTTGCCGACGAGGTCTGCTCCCACGTCCGCAGCCTTGGTGTAGATGCCTCCCCCCACACGGGCGAAGAGGGCGATGGAGCTGGCCCCGAAGCCGAAGCCGGTGATAACGTTAGGATCTCCGAAGAGGAAGTAACAGATGACAACTCCCACAACACCGATACCCACCACGGACATACCCATTACGATCCCCCCGGTGAAGGCGAGACCCAGGGCCTTGTTCATCCCCTCGGTAGCCGCAAAAGCGGTCTTTCCGTTGGATCGGGTAGCCACCTTCATGCCGATAAAGCCCGCCACACCGCTGCAGAGAGCTCCGAAAACGAAGGAAATCGCCGTGGGAATACTGATCATAAAGCCCAGGAAAAGTGCCACCACCACCACGAAAGGAGCCAGCCAGCGATACTCCCGGAAGAGGAACGTCATCGCCCCTTTGTGAATAATCTCGGAAAGCTCGTTCACCCTCTCGTTAGTAACCAAATAAGCATTGATCTTGGTGAGGGAATAATAAGCAAACCCCAGAGACAAGGCCCCTATAAGAGCCACAAGCAACAACTGCAAAAACATTCGTACCACGACCTCCCTTTAAAATACGCCACAAAAAAAACCCATGTCCCTTTGCACAAGGGACCCCATAAAAAGCGGTACTCATTATAGACAGCTCCTCAGGAAGAGACAAGCGTCTTTCAGTAAAAAAACCTCTCTTTCGAAGATGAATCTTGCACCCATGCATTTCTCTTACTCCGGGGTGGTAAAACCACTCGGGTTTTCCTCGGGTTTCTTTTCCTCTCGAAGAAACAGGGAGAGGGCTCCGGAATTCCCCGGAAGATATCCCTTGAGAGATCCCAGCATCCCTCGAATCCCCCCGGCGATAAAGTCCCCCACAAAACTCTTCATGGGAAGCTTTCGGTTTCCCACAAAGACCTCAAGAGGTTCTCTGTCTCGGGAGACCAGAAGCTTTTCGATCCGATCCGCCAGCCTCTCCTCCCCCCCGGTGCCGTACTCCGAGGGATCTTCCGCATCCTTTTCCAAGCGGTTCCAGTAGGCTATGATCCCCTTCACATCTTCAGGAACCGTCTCCCGAGACCCCACCCATATCCGGGGAAAGGAACAGTATTTTCCTCCTTCGAGGAGCACCAGATCCTCCTGAAGAAAAGATCGGGAGAGGGTATACTGCACAGGGGAATCTTCTCCACACTCGAGAAGCACCGCCCCGGAGGAAAAATACACCGTGGGGATTCCCCTGGCCCGCATTCTCCCGGTATCCGTATTTTCGGAGCTCTCCAGGGAATGGGAGCTATGCTTGGCATATCCCACCCGGTATCCCCTTTTCCGGAGTCTTTCAAGCAGCTCTGTGCAAAGGGTGGTCTTTCCGGAATCCTTGAGGCCACTCACAGCAAGAATATAGGGCATGGCATATCCTCCTTGATCCGTATACATTTCTAGCTCTAGGTCAGAAAAGCTTCCTTCCTCACGAAAACGCTCACTCCCCGGAAATCACACGATCCTTCTCCCGCCGGATAATCTCAATCCGCCGGTAGCCATCGAGAAAGAAGATAAAGAGAGAGAGCACCAGAGGGCCGAAAAAAAGCCCCAGAAACCCCCAGGCCGCAAGACCTCCGAGAATCCCCACGATAACGATAAGAGCGTGCACCTGGCTCCCCTCGGAGATGAAGAGGGGGCGTACAAAAGATTCGATGGAGCTCACCGCCACCAGGCTGTACACCGCCAGTACCACCCCCTGGATATGATGCCCCAGAAAGAAAAGATAGGCCGCTCCCGGAAGAAGCACCAGAGAGGTTCCCACAATGGGAATCATGGCGAGAAGAAACATGGCGGCCCCGAAGATAAGAGGAGCGGGAAGCTCGAAATAGGCCCATCCCAGGGTTCCCAGAAAGGCCTGAATTCCCGAAGTAAAGATCACTCCGTAGACGATGGAGCGCAAAAGCTTTTTCGCCCGGCTGAAGAAGACCTCCCGCTCCTCCTCCCCCAGAGGGGTAATATCCTTGAGATACTCCAACACCACATGACCGTCCCGGGTAAGGAAAAACGTAGCCACCACCGCAAAGATAATCTGATAGACGATGCTGAAGGCGTTGCCCAGAAAATCCCTGGAGATATCCGCCATGCGCAGAGAGACCCAGCGCAATCCCTGGCGCCAGGAGTTTTGAAAGGAGATGCCATACTCCTCCAGGAAGGCGTTATGCTGAGTGAGCCACTCGGGAAGATAGTTTCCCCAGTTATGAAAATTGGAGAATGTAAACGTGGGATTCTCTGTCAAATAATCCGCCACCACACTATAGAGGTAGACCCCCTCCCGCACGAGAACGCTCCCCATGAGCACCGCAGGAAGCACCAGCACCAGCACCACCACGGAGGTGTTGATAAAGGCCGCCGTATTTCGATCCTTTCCCCGGAAGAGTCGGAGGTGCAGCCACTGATAGAGGGGATAGGAAAAGGCGGAGAGCAGAGAAGCCCACAGGAGAGGAGCCACCAGAGGCCGGGTCACCCCATAGCTCAAAAACCCGAAAATACCGAGCACCAGCAAAAAAGGAATCATGGTTCCCCGGAATCGCCGAAGATACTCCCGATCATCCTTTTCCACAACAAATCCTCCTTTTTTGAGGGAAGTTTCCTTCATCACCCCCGGACGCACCGTTGAAAGAGCTTTACTTTGCTACTCCCACTCGATGGTTCCTGGGGGCTTCCCCGTAATATCCAGCACCACCCGGTTAATACCGGGGATCTCGTTGCATATGCGCCTCGCCACCCGGTCGAGAATAGCGGGATCTATCCGGGCCCAATCGGCGGTCATGCCGTCCTGGGCCTCCACCGCCCGGAGCACCGCCGCCTCCGCATAGGTGCGGATATCTCCCATGACCCCCACGGTATTCACCGGCAGAAGCACACAGAAGGCCTGCCAGATGGAGTCGTAGAGCCCCTCCTCCCGAAGGGCCTGAATAAAGATGGCATCCGCCTTGCGCAGGGTCTCCAGACGCTCCTCCCGGATCTCTCCAAGGCAGCGCACCCCGAGCCCCGGCCCGGGAAAGGGATGCCGTCCGAGAATCTTTTCGGGAACTCCCAGAATTTTTCCTATTCCCCGGACCTCGTCCTTGAAGAGCTCCCGCAGAGGCTCCAGAAGCTGAAACTGCATGTCCTCCGGAAGTCCCCCCACGTTATGGTGGGTCTTAATCACCGCCGCCCCTTTACCCTGATGACCGCTCTCGATCACATCGGGATAGAGGGTTCCCTGAAGAAGCCACTCGGCACCCCCGACCTTTTCCGCCGCATCCTCAAAGACCCGGATAAAGGTTCCCCCGATGATCTTGCGCTTCTTCTCCGGATCCGTCACCCCCCGAAGAGCCGAAAGGAAGCGTTCCCCCGCATCCACATAGTGCACCTTGAGATCCAGAGAGGCATAGGCCTCCAGAACTTCCTCCGCTTCGTTCTGCCGGAGAAGACCGTTGTTTACGAAGATACATTCCAGCTGGTCCCCCACCGCCCGGGAGGTGAGCACCGCCGCCACGGAGGAATCCACTCCCCCGGAGAGGCCGCAGATGATCCGATCATCCCCAACTTTTTTACGGATATCCTCCACCATGGAATCCACGAACTCTCCGAGATTCCAGGAGGGCTCACAGGAGCATATGGAAAAGAGGAAATTCCGAAGAATGGCGGTTCCTTCCTGGGTATGTATCACCTCGGGATGAAACTGTAGGGCCCAGTGATTCCCTCCCTGGGCGACGAACCCCGCCAAGACCCCCTCCTGACTCTCCGCCAGAAGAGATGCTCCCGGAGGAAGCTCCATGACCTGATCCCAGTGACTCATCCAGACCGTGGAAGTCTCGCTTAATCCCCGAAGAAGAGGGTTTTCCCGGTAAAACCGCACCGAGGCCCGGCCGTACTCCGCCGCAGCCCCCCGTTCTACCCGGCCTCCCAGAGCCTTGGCAAGCACCTGCATACCGTAGCATATTCCGAGAATGGGCACCCCCGAATCAAGAAGCTCCTGAGAAATTCCCGGGGCCCCCGGGGCGTGCACGCTGTTGGGACCTCCGGAAAGAACGATTCCCCGGGGAGATTTGGCGAGGATCTCCTCCGGCGAGGTGTCCCAGGGGAGAATTTCACTGTATACCTTCTGTTCCCGAATACGCCGGGCGATGAGCTGGGTATACTGAGAACCGTAATCCAACACTATTACCGTATCAAGAAGCATGGGCTTCGCTCCCTTCGGATGTGTGAAATGTATCCCCCTTGGGGTACATCTCTTTTTCTCTCGTCTTCTCATGATACCAGAAGAGGAGGCCTTTTTTCATCTTTTTTCATCAGCAAAAAGCCCCGGAAAAAATTTCCGGGGAAGCACAGAGGGGATCCGCATGACTCATTTCGACCGCTCCAGGGGTTTTGCAAGGTCTTTCCGATACACCAGAGGAGGATTTTGCGAATCCCCGGAAGGCTTTTGAGAAACTCCCTCCCAGAGATATCCCAGACTCTCGTAGAACCTTCGGGCCTCTCCATTTTCCTGACGCACCTCCAGAGAGATACCTGAGAGGAGCACCTCCCCCGCCAGCACCTCCCCCGCTTCAAGAAGCTGGGACCCTATCCTCTGACGCCGGTAACGCCGGTGCACCCCTATGCGCAGAAGCGCAAGATCCTCTCCCCGGGGGCGAAAGACCCCGTACCCCACAAGGAACCCCTTCCAGAAAGCCCCAAGGTAAAAGAGGGCCTCCCGGGAAGACTCTTCGAGATCCCGCAGAAGAATCCGAAAGGACCAGGGAGATTCGGGAAAGCAGTGCTTCTCCATGAAGACCAGAGCCTGAAGGTCTTGGCTGGTACAAAAGTCGATCTCCGGAATCAGCATGGCTCTTCCTCTCCCCAAAGAAAATCGTGAACCTTCATGACCCCCGCCTTGCCTTAATTCTGATTAAAAATTCCGGAGAATGGTCTCCTCCCGGCCGGGGCCTACCCCGATGAGCCCCACGGGCACTTCCGCATGCTCCTCTATAAACTTCACGTAGTTCTGGGCCTCCTGGGGAAGCTCTTCGAAACTCCGGCACTTGGAGATATCCTCTTTCCACCCGGGGAGGGAAACATACCGGGGCTTCACGTTTTCCAGAAAGGAGGCGGAGGGGGTAAACTCACGGTATTGCTTTCCCTCCAGAGAATACTCCAGGGCCACCCGAATCTCCTCCAGCCCCGAAAGAACATCCAGTTTGGTGAGGGCCAGCACTCCCAGGCCGTTGATCCGCACCGCATACCGGAGGGCCACCATATCCAGCCATCCGCAACGCCGGGGGCGTCCTGTGGTGGCGCCGAACTCCCCTCCCTTATCCCGAAGGTAGTCTCCCCACTCTCCCAAATCCTCGGTGGGAAAGGGACCCTCTCCCACCCGGGTGCAGTAGGCCTTCACCACGCCGATAACCCGGGAGATCCGGGTGGGCCCCACCCCGGAACCGATACATCCTCCTGCAGCGGTGGGGTTGGAGCTCGTTACGTAGGGATAGGTTCCGAAATCCACATCCAGCAGAGTCCCCTGGGCACCCTCCAGAAGCACTCCCTTACCTTCCTCCAGAGCTTTATGCACCTCCAGAGAGGCATCTCCCAGATAGGGGGCCAGCTTGGCTCCCCACTCCAAGGCCTCCTGATAGATGCTGTCGAAGGGGAGGGGGGTCATGCCGTAGATCCGGGTGAGGAGCATATTCTTCAGGTTCACGTTTTGGGAGAGCTTCTCCCTCAAGACATCGGGCTTCACAAGATCCCCCATGGTAATGCCCATGCGGTTGTACTTGTCCACGTAGCAGGGGCCAATTCCCCGCTTGGTGGTACCGATGGCATGCTCCTTCCCCCGGAAAGCCTCGTCTGCTCCATCCAGCACCTTGTGATAGGGAAGCACCACATGGGCATCCCGGCTCACCACCAGCCGGGCCCGATCCTTTCCCTGGGCCTGCAGCTCCTGGAGCTCCAGCAGAAGCTGTTCGGGATCCACCACCACCCCGTTGCCGATGATGCAAAGCTTTCCGGTGTAGAGCATTCCCGAAGGAAGAAGGTGAAAGACGTGCTTCTCCGAGCCCACGATCACCGTGTGCCCCGCATTGGCTCCTCCCTGGTAGCGCACGATCACGTCGGTTTTACCCGCCAGAGCATCCACCACACGCCCTTTTCCCTCATCGCCCCACTGGGCACCTATAAGAATCTCCGTACATCCCTTCACGGACTTTTCCTCCCGTTCTTTCTACCATCGTTCTTGCTAAGAAAATCCACCAGCTCAGGCAGGGTGATCAACCGCGGATCCCCCGCAAGCTCCTCTTCCATCTCCGTGAGCACATCGTAGGTGGAGGGTCGGGCATGGCATATCCCCACCGCCCATCCCCATTTCTCTGCCCTTGCAAAGAGCCGATTCATCTGGCTTCGGAAGAACTCGGGTTCCTTTTTATGATCAAGAAAAACATGGTTCTCCAGCCTCGGCATCCCCTTCTCCGCCGCCAGAGAAGCCCCTAGGCTCTTGGAGTTGGTCCGGCTATCCAGAAAGAAGAGCCCCCGCTCCCGGAGAATCTCAAGAAAGGGATCCATCAGAGAAACATCTGCTGTGACAAGAGATCCCCGGTGGTTATTCATTCCCAAAGCTGCCGGAAGCTCCTCCAGAGCCCGGAGAACCTGCTCCCGAACCTCCCGGGGAGACATGTCCTCCACGATCCAGTTCGTTCCGTACCAGTAACTCTCCGGAGTATCCTCCAGAGCCTGCATCGGCATATGGACTATATAAGGGATCCCCCGGGCCTCCGCCAGCTCCCGGCACCTCCCGGTCTGACTCTCTCCGGGAAGAATCGCCCAGGTAAGGGAGACACCCAGGGAGGCGAAAGCCGCCCCCAAGGAAGCGCTGTTTCCCACATCGTCCAGAAGAAGCACCGCCATTCCCCGGGGAGGAAAGACCAGGGGAACCGGAATCGCCCCCGCATCGCCAGAAAGGGTCTCTCCCCCTCGGATATCCGGAGAGAGCCAGGAATACCGCTCCCAAAGGAAGCACCCCTCCTCTTCCATCTCCCCAAGAAATTCCGGCAGCGGCTGCTCCTGGAGAGCACAGAGCTCCTCCCCCTCAAGAATCTGAGAGCTCAGAGGAAAGAAAAGACTCCTCAAAGAAGGCTCTGGAGAACCTTCAAAAGAGGGCTGCTCTCCCCGGAAACCTTCGTTGCTCAAAGAACAGGAGAGGAAGTTCCCGGAGAAAAGCAGAAAGAAAAGTACCCCTGCGCAGAAAAAGAGTCCCCCGAGCCCCCAAAGCGCTCGCATCATTCCATGCCGCTTCAAACCCCGAAGCTCCCGGCTTAAGGCGTGGGAGCCAGAGTGAGCAGGGTGCCCCGCATATCCTTATGAGCCTCCTGAAGCTGCAGATCCTCGCTGTAGACTCGGCTGATATCCCCAGAAAGCACCACCTCGGGCTCCAGCCCCACATGGTCGATGAGAACCCCCGCAGGGGTGTAGTACCGGGCAATGGTGACGTACACCCCGGAACCGTCCGGAAGGGGGAAAAGGGTCTGCACCGAGCCCTTGCCGAAGCTCTTCTTCCCCATCACCTTCCCCCGATGGTGATCCTTAAGGGCCCCCGCCACGATCTCCGAAGCACTGGCGCTTCCCTCGTTGATGAGCACATTCAGAGGATCTGCGGGAATAGAGCCCCGCTCGGCGTAAATCTCTTCGTTCGCCCGGGCTACCCGGCCCCGCATCCCCACGATGAGTCCCTCGTCCAGGAACATGTCCGAAATATCCACCGCCGCCTGGAGCAATCCCCCGGGGTTGTTCCGGAGATCCAGAATATACCCTCGGGCTCCCTGGCTCTGGAGATCCCCGAAGGCATGAGAGATCTCTTCTGTAGATTTTTGGTTAAAATGAGCAAGCCGGACGTACCCCACGTCTCCCGAGAGGAGCTCGTACCGCACCGCCTTGATCTCAATCTTCTCCCGCACGATGTCGAACCGGAGGAGATCCGATTCTCCCTCCCGGAAGATCCAGACCGTCACCGGGGTTCCCGGGGCTCCCCGGAGAGTCTTCACCACCTGATTCTGATCCCAGTCGGCGATATTCTCCTCTCCGATTTTGACGATCACATCCCCGGGCTTCAGGCCGATGCGATCCGCCGGGGTATCCTCAATGGGGCTGATCACCACGGTACGCCCCTCCCGGCGGCCGATGTAGATCCCCAGACCTCCGTACTCCCCCTCCATGTCGATCTCCTCTTCCTTGAGCTGATCCGGGTCCGCATAACGGGTGTAGGGATCGTCCCAGGCGGAGACCATTCCCCGGAGGGCTCCCTGCACCAGCACGTCCTCCGAGAGGGGGGTGTCTCCGTCCACGTGGTAGGTCTCCAGAATGGCCCTCGCCTGCTTCATGAGCCAGAGAGATTTGGCCTCGAAAGGAAGGATCTGCCGCAGATTATTCGTATCGTTTGCCTGGGCCATAAAGGTCCACGCCACAAGGGCTCCTATACATACGCCCAATCCTATTTCCCGTAGTTTTTTCCATTTCATGACGATCCACGTCCTTCCTCAAGTATTCTACGCTATACAGACATACATCCAAAAAACCGGTGATCGGTATTAGAGCGGTTCGACCACTCGGGAGCAGAGGGGACACATAAGCGGAGGCTCCCCTAAACAGCACATGAAACATCCTTTGTAAAACCGCTCTAGCTTCCGAGATAGTTCATGGGGTTTCGGGCATTACCCTTCTCCCGCACCTCGAAATGAAGATGGGGCCCCGTGGAGGTGCCGGTGCTTCCCACCTTTCCGATCACATGCCCCGTCTGTACCCGCTGCCCCTCCCGAACAAGGATCCGGGAGAGATGGGCGTACACCGTGGAAAGCCCTCCTCCGTGATCCAGAATGATGATCTGTCCGTACCCTCGAAGCACCCCCGCAAAGATAACCTCTCCCACCCCCGCAGCCTTCACGGAATCTCCCATGTTGCCGTTGATGTCGATTCCCGTATGCTGCAGCTTGGTCTTGAACACCGGGTGCACCCGCATACCGAAGGGACTGGTGATCTGTCCCCGGATGGGCCAGGCGAGGCGCCCGGGCTTTGTAAGAGGGGGAAGAGCGTTTTCGGGCTTCTGCTCCTCCACCCGCCGTTTCTCCTCCGCCAGACGCTGTTTTTTCTTGAGAAGCTCCGAGATCTCCTTCTCCTGCTGAGCCTGCATTTTGGCCAGAGCCGCTGCGGTGGAACGATGATCCTGCCGCTGCTGCCGCAAGGATTCGAGATAGCCGTTGCGGTTTTTTATGTTCTTTTGAAGATCCCGGGCGGCATCCTTCAGGCGAAGCAGCCGTTCCGAAAGCTCCCGTTTCCGCACCAACGTCTCCTCCCGGGAGGCATCAAGAAGACGCTTACGCTCTGCGGCCTCTCGAAAAAGCTCCTTATCCATCTGGGTCATTCGGTTCAGGAGGTAGGAGGCCTCCATGGCGGCGTAGAGGTTGTCGCAGGCGAGAAGCATCTCCATCTCCGCCACTCCCCCATACTTATAGAGAGCCACCACCCGCTCCCGAAGGAGCTCCCGGATAGACCCCAGGCGGGATTCCGTCACCGCAATCTGCCGGCTCAGCTCCTCCAGGCGAAGCTGGGTCTTCTCATTCTGAAGCTCCAGAAGGGATATTCTCTGATGGGATCGGTTGATCTCCTCGGTAAGTTTTGCAAGCTCTTCGAGAATGCGCTGTTCCTTCTGTTGGCTTATGGATATCTGTTTTTTGTGATAATCAATCTGTTTTTCGATGGTGGCAAGCCGGCCCTGCTCCGCCTTGATCCGCAGATCAATCTCCTCCATGGTAGTGGCTGAGGCTTTTCCTGCCATCAGCAAAAGCACCGGGAGAAGCAGCATCCCCCACCATCCCAGACTCTTTCGCATCTCCCTCACTCCAATCCAAGCCCTTGCTTTTTATAGGGGTCGCATGGCCCGGCGCACGTACCGCCCCACCGCCAGCCAGCTGCTGATCCACCCCAAAGAAACGCCTCCCCCCACCAATATCAGCCCAAGCTGATAGAAAACCCGGGAATCCTTGATAACGTATATGAACGGAATGGTCTCGGCAATAAAGTCCGTGAAGGAGAGATAGGCCCCCGCCAGGAGAAGACTTGCGCCCAAAGACCCCAGAACCCCCAGCACCATCCCCTGAAGCACAAAGGGAAGGGAGACAAAGGTGGGAGTGGCCCCCACAAGAAGCATGACGGAGATCTCCTCCCGCCGGGAGTAGATGGAAATGCGTATGGTATTGTACAGCACCAGGCTGCTGGCCACCACCGCAATGATGAGCACCCCCAGGGAGAAATGCCCTGCAAAGGTGGAGATCCGGGCCATGCGCTCCGCCAGCTTCCCCGCATAGACCACATCCTCCACCTGGGGATATCCCAGAAGCTCCCGCACCACCCCGGGAGCAAAGGAGGCCCGCACAAGACGGATCTCGAAGCTCGGAGGGAGGGGGTTCTCTCCCAGAATCTCCAGGGCCTGCATATGCCCCTCTAAAGTAGCCCCCAATCTCTGGAGGGCCTGTTGGGGGAGAATCTTCTCCACCCGGGCCACTCCGGGGATGGTGGCCACCATGGGCTCCAAAGCCTGAAGATCCTCAAGGTTTTTGACATAGGCCTGTACCACCAGCCCCTCCTCCACCCGCTGCACCATGGCCCGAAGATTCACCAGAAGAAGCGCACTGGCTCCCACCAGGAAGAACACCGCCGATGCGGTGAGCAGGGTAAGAAGACTCACCCCCCAGTGCCGCAAAAGAAGCCGGAGGGTGTCCCGCAGAAGGCATTTAAAAATTCTCATCTTCTTCGTACCTCCCCCGTTTTTCGTCCCGGATCATCCGGCCCCCCCGGAGCTCCACCACCCGCTGGCGGTAGGCATCCACAATGTACTTGTTGTGGGTGGCCATGATCACCGTGGTACCCGAGGCGTTGATGGAGAGCAGAAGCTGCATCACATCCTCCGCCGTATGGGTATCGAGATTTCCCGTGGGCTCGTCTGCCAGAAGAATGGAGGGACTGTTCACCACCGCCCGGGCGATGGCCACCCGCTGCTTCTCCCCCCCCGAAAGCTGATCGGGATGCAGAAAACGGCGGCGCCACATCCCCACCCGCTCCAGCACCTCTCCCACACGCTCCCGAATCTCCCGGGAAGGCATGCCGAGAACTTCCAGCACAAAGGCCACATTCTCCAATACCGTGAGATGGGAGAGAAGTTTGAAATCCTGAAAGACCACCCCCACATCCCGCCGATAGAAGGCGAGATCCAGAGGTTTCATCTTGCGGAGCACAAAATCCCCCACCGTGAGATGCCCCCGGGTAGCCTCCACCTCCCGGGAGATGAGCCGCAGCACCGTAGTCTTTCCAGAGCCAGTGGCCCCCACAAGATAGACGAACTCCCCCCGGGAGACCGTGAGGTAGATATCTTCCAGCGCTACGATGTCCGGGGGAAAGACCTTGGCCACCCCTGAAATACGAATATCCATCATAACCTCCTTCGCATACCCCATGCTCTTGTGGCGGCTCCCACCACATCCTGGCTATGAAGGGAATAATACGACATAAGCTCCTCAGAAGTTCCGCTCTGCCCAAAGGAGCATCCGATATTGACCGAAAGAAGGGGAACCGGAAAGTTTTTTCCGAGAAGGGCCCCCAAAGCCTCCCCCAGAGAGCCGCTCTGGGCATGCTCCTCCACCACCACACAGCAGCCGGTGCGACGCACCGAAGAGAGAAGCAGCTCCTCCGGAAGGGGTTTGATGCAGTAACAATCGAGAACCTCCGCCTCAATCCCCTGACGGGAAAGCACCGCCGCCGCCCCAAGCACCTGGGGAATCATCATACCATAGGAGCAGAGAGTCACTCCATCCCCCTCCCGGAGCACCCTCCCCCCGCCGATCTTCACAGGGCCGCTCCACTCGGTGGAAGCGTAAAGGGAAGGCTCCTTTTCAGAAAAGGAGGGAAGAGCCCGGATGTAGGCGGGAACCCTCCGGAGAGCGCACTCCAGCAGGAGCTTCTCACAGATATCCCGATCCGAAGGCACCAGCACATGCATCTCCGGCATGAGCCGCATAAGCCCCAGATCCTCCACCAGCTGAAAAGGCGCCCCTTCGTGACCGTAGGCAAAGCCTCCGGCGGGGCCGAAAAGCAGCACCGGCAGCCGGGGAAGGGCGATACAGTTGCGGATCTGCTCGTACCCCCGGGGAAGCAAAAGAGGTGTATGAGATCCCGCCAGCACCACCGCTCCCTCCAGAGCCATCCCTGCTGCCACCAGAAGGAGGCTCTGCTCCGAAAGCCCCACGCTGATATAGCGCCGGGGATACCGGGAGGCGAACTCCCTCATGTCGGATGAAACGGGCTCTCCCGCCTCCACCACCACGGATTGGGGAATATGGCGGAGCACCGAGAGGAGAAGCTCCTCCCGAAGTGCCATGGGATTTTTCATTCCGAAGCCTCCCTTCGAAGCTTCCGGTAAAAATTCTCCAGCTCGTGAAGGGCCCCCGCAAGCCAGGACCTGTCCGAAAAATCCGGGCTCTCTCCGGACTCCTCCAGAGAAGGAATCCCCCGACCGAGGCGGGTATGAAAAAAGATGCACCCGGGAATCTCGGGAGAATTCTGAAAGTACTCGAAGGCCTTGCGAAGGGAGGCATAATCATGCCCATCCTCCTCCAGGGTCTCCCACCCCAGAAGGTTCATCCGGGAACGGATGCGCCCCACGTCAAGCCATATGGAGGGAAGCTCCCCCTCTCCTCTTTCCGCACAGTTCACCACCACCAGAAGATTCTCCAGGGAAAACTCCCGGGCGATCCGAAGGGCCTCCCAGGCCACTCCCTCCTGGAGCTCCCGAATGTCGAGACACGCCACCATGCGGGGAGATTCCGAAGAATCTTCCCGAAAGGCCCGGAGCCCCAGAGCCATACCTGCGGCAATACCGAGAATGTGCCCGGGAGAGGAGACGGGATAGCGTATCCCCGGAGTTCGCCGAATGTCCGGAGAACCCTGGAGCATGGCCCCCAGCTTTCCATAGCTCCAAAGATCTTCCCGGGGAAAGAACCCCTCATGGGCCAGCACCGCATAGTGCACCGGGCTGGCGTGAGCGCAGCCGAGAAGAAAACGATCCTGGGAGGGGTCCAGGGGAGAGGAGGGATTCGTCCGAAGAACCTCCTCATAAAGATAGACCAGAATCTCCACCAGAGCGAAGGACTCCAGAAGCCCTCCCCCCTGGCTCAAAGAGAGGAGCCGCAACACGTCCCTGCGGATATCGAGAGCCCGATCTTCCAACTCTCCCGGAAAAGCATCCATCATGAGGAACTCCCTCCTTCCCGAGAAAGCACCGCCTCGCAGACCTCAAACCAGGAGGAACGGAGCTCCCGCAAAATCTCCTGCCGCAGATCCCGCTCCCCCCGGGAAGACTCTCCCGGCATGGGGACCTCTCCCTCCCCCTCCCAGAGGGGGAGCCCCCACTCCTCGGCGAAGGAACGCACCTTGGGAGCATAGGGAACACAGGTAACGGGAATATGCAGCATGAAACAGAGAATGGCAAAGTGAAAGCGCATCCCCAAAGCCCAGCGCGCCTGAGATGCCAGGGTGTAGATATCCTCCAGCGTGCGAACCTGCAGCATGGTCTGGCAGTGCAAAACCCCTTCCTCCTGAAAACGCTGCAGCAGGGCGAGATCCTCCGGAGCAAACCCCACCCCCAGAAGGGGAAGTCCGAACTTCTCCCCCATCCTTCGGGCCTCCTCCGCCACTCTTCGGGGAAGATCTCCCTTCCAGGGGCGAATATTCACCAAAAGATACTCCCCCCGGAAATGCTCTTCCCAAGGCTCCAGAGCCAGCACAGGATCGGGACAGCACCGGGCCCCCATCCCCCGATCCGCAAGGAACTCGATGGAGGGAATATCCCGGCAAACCCTGGAGGTACAGCTCCGGAAGGCATCCGCCGCAAAGAAACGGGAGGAGAGACTCTTCAGAGGCCCCAGGGACTGGCCGAAGGCCCAGGGAAGGCACCCCATCATACGGGCCAGCCGCACCACCCCCCAGTAGTAGAGGTTGGAACGCCAGCTGGTGGTATCCTGAAAGAGCCCCCCTCCTCCGAAGAGAAGGCTCCTGCTCCTGGAGAGCCCCCGGAGAACTTCTCCGAAATGCCACCGATGCACCCCCGCAATTCCCAGATCGAGAGCACTCCGTTCGGGATCCGCCGAGAGCACCGCCATACGGCTCCGGGGAACCCCCAGGGTCTCCAGTCCCTCCACAAGAACCTTTGCCAGAAGCTCATCCCCCAGATTGCCGAAACCGTAGTAGCCGAAGAGAAGGACATCCCATTCCTTACGCATGCACAAACTCCTTAACATTTTTTCAGGAGAGCAGAAATTTCCTGCCCCCCTCGGAAAAACGCAGGCAGATCCCCAGAGCCGCCGCACAGAGGGCTCCCAGAAGAAGCCCCGTCCAGAGGCCGTTGAAAACCCGGAAGAGGGTGAAGTAGAGAGGGGTATGGAAGTGACAGAAACTGTTGAGGGCCGAGGCGAAGGCAAAGACAGCCCCCACCCGGAAGACTTCCCGATACCGGATCCAGAGATCTTTACGCCGCAGATAATACCAGAGCACCAGAGCGGGATAGCCCACAAAGATCTCCTTGTTCCGGGGCCGGGCCACCAGGAACCGCTCCAGGGAATCCCGAAGCATGATCTCCCACTGGGGAACAAAGGAAACGTTATCGCTCCGCAGCGCCAGAAGAGCCATCCCACCCAGGGCAATACCGAGAAGCATGAGCTCCCCCCACTGGGAAGGGCGTTCGAGAATCTCCCCTAGAGACTCGGGATGCACCCGCCGCCGCAGATCGTGAAGCAGTACCAGCAGGGGAGGGAGCAGGAGCGTGGCCTTAACTCCCGAAAAGGTCTTGAGCCGGAGCATATAGAGGGGATTGCCGAAGAAGGCGGCGATGCTCAACCCTCCCACCACCAGCACGAAGACTCCCGAAAGGATCCCCGGCAGAGGACGCTTCCACCCTTCCAGAGCGCTTAAAGCCGCCTCGGTGGTGATAAACACCGCTCCCAAAGCTCCCAGATACTTCGCAAAGCCCCCCAGGAAATGCCCCAGAAGCCCTAAGGCTAACCCCAGAACGCAGAGAAAGGCGAACCCCGGCATCCCCAGAGGCTTCTCCTCGGTATCCCCGCAGCGCCAGAGGTACTGAAGCAGGGTGAAGAGAAAGACCAATCCCAGGGCGAGGGCCCCGAAAAGGTTTCCCTGCCACAGCGGGTAGCACCGGGGCCACGCCACCTGATATCCCACAGAGGTCACCCCTTTTCGGATGGCGTAGATATCCTCCCCGAACTTCTTGAGCCGGCTGCCGGACTCCACCGTATAGGGGCGCAGAAGGAGAAGCCGGAGGGAGCGCTCCTTCACCGCCCGAAGCATACGATCCACCATGCCGGAACGATCCAGCCGCTTGCTCAGCACCTCCTCCTGAGTAACACTGTGCAGAGGAAGCAGCAGTGGAAAGAGCCGCCAGTTGAGCGAAACCGCCCCCATCTGTCGGGAAAACTCCACCTGGGCCAGGGGAAGCTTTTTCTCCTTCGCCGCCTCCGCCAGAGCCGCCGTATGGGGATACCCCGTCACCACAGCCCCGGAGGGAGCTATCCCGAGAATCTGGGGGTACTTCGCCGCCACCATCCGCAAAAGCGCTCCCCCCGCCTCGGGAGGGAGTCCCGGAGAAGGGGCAGGGCGGTAGAGCAGAGGAATGGCCGCAGTTTTCGTTCTCTCCAAAGCCTCGAAATCCGGCAATACCCCCGCATCGAAGAGATCCTCCACCCGCTGGGGGAGCAGGAAGATCACCGCACCCTCGGCTTGATGTCTCTCATGCCGGGGAAACTTGATCTTCAAAGCCTCCTCCACCAAAGGAAGGAGGGGGGATTTCGAAGAGATCCGTAGGGCCCCGAAGGAACTCTTTCCCGGCTCTCCAAAGAGGTTCCTTTCGGGAAGCATGGAAACCGGACCATACCAGAGGGGAAGGGCCCCCTGGGAAAGCTTCTCCCCGGTATACTCCTCCACCACCAGCCCCACCAGTCCCTGCTCCGAAAGCCAGTTCCAGGCCTCGGTAAAGGGCATCCCCTCTTCCGAGGCCAAGGCCACCACATCTCCGTACACTGCCAGAGGAGCCACAAGGCGATGGCTCATCTCCTGACGCCATCGGGGGGCCACCCCCAACACTGCCAGCACTGCCGCCAACCCCAGAACACCGTAAAAAAGAATTCTTCGTCGCATCTAGTTCTTTCCCCTCCATTGGGACCCCAGTCCCCATCCCCATTGGGCCAGGAGGGTGCTCAGACGTCCCAGAGGAAGCCCCACCACGTTGTAGAAACATCCGGAGATGGACTCCACCAGAAGGGCCCCCTGTCCCTGAATAGCATAGCCTCCCGCCTTATCCACGCCCTCCCCCGTATCCAAATAGGCCTCCAGGGCGGATTCGCTGACAAAACGGAAACGCACCGCCGTACGCTCCACTGCCACACAGCTTCTTGTTCCCTCCACCAGGGCGATTCCCGTAAGCACTGCATGCTCCCGTCCGTTGAGCATCCGGAGCATCTCCCTCCCCTGATCCCGATCCCGGGGTTTTCCGAGAAGATAGCCATCCAGAAGCACCAGGGTATCCGCCCCGATAACCAGACATTCGGGCAGCTGGTTCGCCACCTCCCGAGCCTTGGCCTCCGCCAGACGGCAGGCAGCGGTTTCCGGATCCTCTCCGGGAAAAATAGACTCATCCACCGCCGCAGGAACCACCCGGAACTTCCAGCCCAAATCCCGAAGAAGCTCTCTTCTCCGGGGGCTTCCACTCGCCAGCACCAAACAGGGAGGATCACTCCACATACGATTTTCCATACCGCCCATCTCCCCCCCTTACAAAACGATCCAACTCCACAGCAACGTTCCAAGACCCAACATGATACAATACATGCTGAACCAATGCCACTTTCCGAAAAGAACCACCCTCCGCAGGAGCAGCAAAGCTCCGTAACCGCTCACAAAAGCAGCCAGAGCTCCCAGCCATGCCCCCGAGGGAAGCTGAGCCCCCAGGGCTCCGAAACCTCCCATCTCCAAAAGCTCCAGCACCATGCCTCCCAAAATGGCGGGCACCGAAAGGAGAAAGGAGAAGCGAAAGGCCTCCTCCCGGGAGAGCCCCAGCCCCAGCCCCGCCACTATGGTGACGCCGGAACGGGAGATCCCCGGAAAGGCCGCCACCCCCTGCAGAAGGCCGACACAACACCCTGCAAAAAGAGAGAGCTTTTTCTCCCCCCGAGGGAAAAACCTGGGAAGAAAGAGCACTATCCCGGTAATCATCAAAGCTCCCCCCACCAAAAAAGGAGAGGCAAAGGCCCCCTCCACAAACTGCTTGAGGGGCAAAGCCACGCAGACCGTAAGGGCGGCTCCCGCCAGAAGGGCCCAGCCGTAGATCCACCCCGCACGGCGGCGAAACTCCCGGTTCCAGAGCCCCCGAAACCACTCCTCCCCCAGAATCAGGATATCCGGGCCAAAAAAGAGCAGCACCGCCCCCAGCGTAGCCACATGCAGGAGAAGATCGAAGGCCAAAGCGGGCTCCTCCCACCCCAAAGCCATCTGAAAGAGGGCGAGATGCCCCGAGCTGCTCACGGGGAGAAACTCCGTAAGCCCTTGAACGATCCCTAACAGAAAAGCATGAAACATTATCGCTTCTCCCCCCGACGAACCCGCATAACGTCGATAACGATATAGGAAAGATTATGGGCATGGTCCCCGATGCGCTCCAGATTGCTCAAAATATCGATGAAGACCACCCCAGCCCCGGGCTCACAGCGCCCCTCGTTAAGCCGCCGGATATGCCGCCGCCGAAGATCCTTTTCCTTCATGTCGATCTCCGCCTCAAGCCGGTCGATAACCATCCGGGCCTTCTCCTCGTTCTCCTCTTCCATGGCCTCCACGGCGAGATCCAGGGCCTGAGAGGCAAGGCCTATCATATCTTCGAACTCTGCCATGGCCTTCTCGGAAAAGGTGATACGGTTCTCCCGCTTATACTCGTAGAGCTCGATGAGATTCTGAGCGTGATCCCCCACCCGCTCCAGATCTCCCACGCCGTTCACGTAGGAGGCCAGCACCGTGGAGAGATCCTCCGAAAGATTAGCCTGCCAGAGCTCTCCCGCGTAGTTGTTGATCTCGTGATTGAGACCGTTTACCACCTTCTCCGTACCGTTCACCTGCACGATCATGCGGGCGTCATTTTCCACAAAGGCGGCATGTACATCCCGGAGCATGCTCTGGGTCGAACGCCCCATGAGAACCACCTCTTTCCGCAGTGCATCCACCGCCGCCGCAGGGGCCGCCTTGATGAGAAGCGGATCCAGATAGAGGGGCCCCCGAGGAAGATTCCCCTCCTCCGAGGGAAGAATCTTCTGGATAAGATGCACCAGATACCCCGTGAAGGGCAGAAAGATCAGGGTATTCCCCACGTTAAAGAGGGTATGGGCATTGGCAAGCTGCCGGGCGATATTCCCGGAGGTGGCGGCCACCACATGAATAAAGAGAGGCAATACCAAGAGCGCGATAATGCCTCCGATAAAGTTGAAGAGCACATGCCCCAGAGCGGCCTGCTTCGCCGCCCGGCCGGAGCCCAGAGAGGCGAGCACCGCAGTAATGGTGGTGCCGAGATTATCTCCGATCAGGATGGGGAGCGCCGCGGGAAGGGTGAGAAGCCCCTGGGAGGCCATGGCGATGGTAAGCCCCACCGTGGCAGAGCTGGACTGCACCACCATGGTAAGAAGCGCCCCCGCCAGAACCCCCAGAAGAGGATTGTGGGAGAGGGAGAGAAAGAGATCCTGGTGCCCCCGGAGAAAGCTCATGGCTCCCTCCATATTCTGCATCCCTAAAAAGAGCAGCCCGAACCCCACCATGCCGTTTCCCACATATTTCTGTCTCTTGCTGCGCCCGAAAACCGAGAGGATCATCCCCAAACCGATAATGGGGAGGGCATAATCCTTGATTTTGAAGGCGATAAGCTGGGCGGTGACGGTGGTGCCCACGTTGGCCCCCATGATAACTCCCAGAGCCTGTTTCAAGGTCATGAGCCCCACATGAACAAAACTCACGGTCATCACCGTGGTGCCACTGCTGCTCTGGAGCAGCATGGTCACCAGAGTTCCCACCAGCACTCCTCTCACGGGGGTGCGGGTGAGGGATCCGATGAGCTGTCGCATGCGATCCCCCGCAAGATCCTGGAGGGACTCCCCCATGATCTTGATACCGTAGAGAAAGAGCCCTATCCCCCCCAGAAGTTGAAAGGCGGTGGCGCTATCCATGGCCTAGGCTTCTCCCTCGGAGAGCACCGTCACCAGGGGAACGATCACCGGAGTATTCCGCACGTGATTGCGTATGGCGGAACGCACCCGATTACGCACCTGCTGCACAAGAGCCTCGGGAGAGCGATCCCGGCTCTGGGCCACCTGAGCCACCGCGGCGTTCACCGCATTTTCCACATCCTGCCCAAGCTCCCGGGCATCCTGAAGATGCACGGTGCCCTGACTCTCCATCAGAGGAGGCGCCACCAGGCGGAAACGACGATCCACCACCAGAGAGATCATAAGCACCCCATCCTCGGAGAGTTCGTGACGCTCCCGGAGAAGACTCCCCTCCATCTCTCCCAAAGCCATGCCGTCCACCAGCACCGCCCCGGAGGGCACCGTATCCTTCTGCCGGGCCCCCGCGGCGGAGAGAGCCAGCACATCCCCCGCCTGAAGCACAAAGGCATTCCTGGGAGCCACCCCCACCTCCTCCGCCAGCTGGGCGTGCCGCACCAGCATGCGGTACTCCCCGTGAATGGGGACGAAGTACTTGGGGCGCACCATACTGAGGACGATCTTCAACTCCTCCCGGGAGGCATGCCCCGAGACGTGCACATCCTTATCCGCCTCGTAGATCACTTCGCACCCCCGGATAAAGAGTCGGTTAATGGTATGACTCACCAGCTTTTCGTTTCCCGGAATGGGGGTGGCGTTCACCACCACCAGATCCTTGGGCCCCAGATTGAGATAGCGGTGCTCCCCCTTGCTCATGAGAACCAGCCCCGAGAAGGGCTCTCCCTGGCTTCCGGTGGTTATCACTGCGGTGCGGTTCGCCGGATGGGAATTCACCTCCCCGGGAGCAAGAAAGAGATCATCCTCTGCGGTAAGGTACCCCAGCTTTCGGGCAAGCTCCACATTGTTCACCATGCTCCGCCCCATGAGGGCCACCTTCCGGTTGAACCGGGCCGCCACATCGCACATCTGCTGCACCCGATGGAGGTTGCTCGCAAAGGCCGCCATGACGATCCGCTTGGTCTTGTGCAGCCGAAAGATCTGATCCAGGGTACGCCCCACCACCCGCTCGGACCGGGTAAAACCTCCCCGCTCCACGTTGGTGGAGTCTGAAAGAAGAAGCAGCACCCCCTCTTCGCCGATCTGGGAAAAGGCGTTGTAGTCCGTCATGCGCCCGTCGATGGGGGTGGGATCAAGCTTGAAATCCCCGGTATGCACCACGTTCCCCAGGGGAGTTCGGATAATAAGTCCCACCCCGTCGGGGATGGAGTGACATACCGCAAAGAAGGTAATCTGGAAGGCCCCGAGAGAGATGGTCTCCCCCGCCTGGATCTCCTGATCCCGAATCTCGTAATTCGGCGCCGATTCTCCCAGCTTATGCCGCACCATCCCCAGGGTAAGCCGGGTTCCGTAGATGGGGCAGTCCAGCTTGGGAAGCACGAAGGGGAGCGCCCCGATATGATCTTCATGCCCGTGGGTCAGCACGATACCCCGAATCCGGCTCTTGTTCTGCTCCAGCCAGGTAATATCGGGAATCACGAAATCGATCCCCAGCATCTCCTCATCCGGGAACATAAGTCCGGAATCCACCACCATAATGTCCTCGCCATACTCCAGGACATACATATTTTTGCCGATTTCCCCCACCCCTCCCAGGGGAATAAAACGTAGCTCCTTCTCTCCGCCGCTCTGTCGCCTGGATCGGCGATTTCTGCTTCTCGAAGAACGGGTGTTGCTCTTTGGTTCTGCCATAACGCTATCAATCTCCTTCGATTCGTTCGTAATGCTGAAAAAACACCGTGTTGCGCAAAAGCTACCAGCCCCTTTAAGGGCGTTTGTCCTTTCATAGGAAAAGGGGTGGCTCCGGGCCACCCCCAGACAACTTCAGATTATAGCATCTCTCCCGGAAAGATTCCCCCGTAAGTTCTACTCTTCGAAGGCTCCTTGAGAATCTTCTTTCTTTCCCGAATCCGGAGCGTTCTCCCGGCGGAAGGCGTCCCGGCGCTCCAGCACCGCCCGAAGAGGAGCGGCGTTCCAATCCTCCCGCTCTCCCATAACGTCTTCCACCACCTCCGCCAGTCCTTCGGCATTGAAGGCCTTGATAAAGCGCTCCGCCCAGGCCTCCACCTCATCCACGATCCGGGCATGAATCCCCGAGGGAAGATCCATAATGGCCTGGTGAAAGGCCTTGTTCGCCTTTTTGTAATCCCCGCTCTTCCGGGAGTACCCCTGCTCATCTCCCCAGGAGACCATGGAAGCCCACAGATCCTCCGTAATACCCCGGTGGGGCTCCTTTACGTAGCTGCCATCTTCGATGATGGCATTTCCCGTCTCGGGATCCATCTTGAGGCCGAAGACGATATTCTGCCACAGGGTAGCCACGTTTCCCTTGTTGATGCCGTACTCCACAAAGCGAGCCGCCTTATCAAGAGGGGTTCCGGAGATGCCATGCTGGGCAATGGAAACCCCGTAGGGGGCCACCGCCTCCGCCACTGCGGCGGTGCCGGGGAGATCAATCCCCTCCACCTGCCCCAGGGAGGGATCGTAGGTACCGTGAAGGCTTCCGTTGGAGATGGCCAGCACATCCGGAAAGATCCCCCAGGCGTTGAGTCCCCCCACGAAATAGCGGGCCTCCTCCGGGGTGGTCACCTCTCCGGGGCCTTTGATCTCTCCCACCTCAGCCTCCAGACCGAGATAGGGAGGAATGGACATGGCCACATCCCGGGTGTAGCAGAAATTCTCCCAATCCGGACAGTGAGAGGCATCCACCGCCACGGAGGTCCATCCCCGGCCGATGATATCCCGAAGATGCGCCACGGATTTGAGAAGATCCTCCCGGGATTTGATGGCGTAGTGATCCACATGAAGCCCGAAGATCACCCCGTGCCCCAGCTCCTCGGAGTATTTCAGGGCGTAATCCGGAATATTGTCGAAGGTACAGCCGCAGTAGGTGCTCTCGGATTTGGCGAGCTCGAAGAGCACCGCCCCCTTCAGCCGCTTCGCTGCCCGCATCACCCCTTTAAGCACCAGGGGATTCCGCACATTCGCCGCCAGAATAATGGCCTTTTTTCGCTTCGCCGCCTCGAAGATATCCCTGCCGCTCACAAGCCCCAGAGGAGTCTCTCCGTAGAGAGCCTGCACGTTGAGAGGACGTTTCTTGAGAAGATCCGCATAGCCGCTGCTCTTTTTATCCATTACTTCTCAGCACCTCCTAATATGATTGCAAGGAAAAATCCCTTTGGAAATATCACCCCGATTATACATGAAGTCCCCAAAAGAAGTTTCCAAAAACTGCGGAACTGCTCTTGACTTTCTATCCTGGATAGGTATACTTTGAATTGATTTCAATTTGACCTTGAAAGGAGTGCCATCACGTGAGCGAATCTAACGTTATGAAGGATCTTAAAGAGGGTTTTGCGGGGGAATCCCAGGCAAATCGTAAGTATCTGGCCTTTGCGGAACAGGCAAAGAAGGAGGGGCATCCCTACGTGGCCAAGCTTTTCACCGCCATCGCCGAGGCGGAGACTCTCCACGCCCACTACCATCTCCGCACCATGGGAGGAATCAAGAGCACCGCAGAGAACCTCCAGACAGCTCTGGACGGGGAGACCTACGAGTTCACCACCATGTATCCCGAGTTCATTGAGCACGCCAAGGAAGAGGGGAACAGTGCGGCGGAGCGCTCCTTCCATCTCGCCAACGAGGCGGAGAAAATCCATGGGGACCTCTTCAAGAAGGCCCTGGACAACCTCGGCCAGAAGGAGAACCCCCCGGTTTATCTCTGCCCGGTCTGCGGCCACGTGGCGGAGGGTTCCCCTCCGGATTCCTGTCCCATCTGCGGCGCCAAGGCGGCGGCCTATAAAGAGTACCTGTAAAAACCCTGGTACAGAACACACAGCAGGGAGCGGGAGTTTATGCGTCCCCTCCGCTCCGGTGTGGTGGAACCGCTCCCTTGCTTTGCTACTCCGACCCGTCGCCCCAGATGCGCCATCCATGGCGCAGCTGGGGCTTGCCCGCACGTCCTGTGCGGGCACCGGGTCTCCGCTACGCAAAGCTGCAGTCGCCCACCACAATGTCGCTTCCGGGAACACACAAACTCCCGGGCTCAAGTTCATAGGATGTCACATGTCAACGAAAACCACCCCAGGCTTTTCTACCCCAGAACCTCCTCCACCGGGCGGTACTTCCCCCGGAAGGCCACAAAGGCATCCGCCACGGAAGCGTAGGTAATAATCCCCTTGTAAACATTGGTTCCTCGCTACATCGTGTG